>Ga0304729_1000091_pt1 | contig 59012 bp, 61 predicted proteins | sample C_131016_MF_Meta_FD_190475 | JGI IMG/M metagenome (GOLD analysis project Ga0304729, IMG submission 190475) | Freshwater microbial communities from Lake Croche, Canada to study carbon cycling - C_131016_MF_MetaG (v2) (version 2) | ecosystem: Environmental > Aquatic > Freshwater > Lake | place... | reverse complement strand
GCAGTAAATCACTGCAGCCATAAGTACAAGCATTCCAGCCATGATCATGTAGGCACCAATTGTTGTAATGAAGTTGGTGTGTTCAAAGATGAATGAGTACGACGCGTAACGACGTGGCATTCCGCGAAGTCCTGAGATGAACATCGACATGAATGTCAGCTGGACACCAATGAATGCGAGCCAGAACGAAATGCGTCCAAGCTTCTCATCCAGGAAACGACCAGTGACCTTTGGGTACCAAAACGCCAAGGCAGCAATTGCCCCAAACAAGACTGAACCTACGAAGACGTAGTGGAAGTGAGCGGTGACGAACATTGTTCCGTGCAACTGGTTGTCGATTGGAATGTCTGAAAGGTAGATACCGGTGATACCAGCGATGATGAAGTTCGCAATAAATCCGAACATCCACACCGTTGGAAGCTTCATCCAGATGTTTCCACGCCAAAGTGTTCCAATGAGCACAAGGAAGAACAGTCCTGTTGGGATTGAAATAATTTCCGTGGTCACCATGAATGGTCCACCAAGTGTTGGTGCCCATCCAGTTGTGAACATGTGGTGGGCCCATACAAGAATTGAAAGACCGGCAAGTCCCACCATTCCAGCAACCGCTGTGCGGTAACTGAACACTGGCTTTCGTGCCATTACCGCAGCGATCTCAAAGAGAGCAGCCACAGCTGGAATCAAAATTACGTATACCTCTGGGTGACCCATTAGCCAGAACAAGTTTGCTTGCAGCCATCCAGTTCCTCCACCGTTGCCAATGAAGAAGCTGGTTGAGAACGTACGGTCCAAGATCTGAAGTGCTTCTACGAGTGAGAAGTATGGGAATGCGTAGAGTCCAAGTGCTGCGGCGATGATTGCACCCCACACCATGATTGGAAGACGCTCAAGCGTCATGCCCTTGGTGCGCATTGTGAACACGGTACAAATTGTGTTCACACCGGCAACAGTTGTCGAAACCGTGAATACCAGAATCGCTAATGCGAAGAAGTCCATTCCGACCGCCGCTTGGTCAGTGATTGGAGCAAGTACCACCCATCCCATTGTTAGTGAACCAACAGCAAGTGTCGTAAGAAGCAGTCCAGCAGCACCAACAAGTGTCCAGAGACTTAGAGCATTAAGACGCGGGAACGCCATGTCCTTTGCACCACACATAATTGGAACTACGAAGTTTCCCCATGGGCCAGCTACCGCAACAATCAGCGCCAAGATCATGAGCATTCCGTGCACGGCAATGAATCCGTTGTAGACCTGCTGGTCAACAAAGTGGTTACCTGGGACAATCAACTCGGTACGAATAGCCATGGCGAGGATTCCACCTGCACCAAGTAGCACCATGGTCATGACAATGTACTGAACACCTACAACCTTGTGGTCAGTACAGTACTTCCAGTAACGCTTTGTTCCCTGATCTTCACCGGCGTAGTACAACTGGTCCTTACGGGTCTGGTCTTTACCAATCAACCACGCGAATGGTGCGTTGAGCGCACCGATTCCGAACCAGAAACCAACAATCCATCCGCACCCTGTGAGTACAGCAACGGCGTCGCTAGTTGTTCGTACGTCTTGTGCAAGTAAGTGGTGAGAGATGGCCCAAGCAATAAATGCTCCAGCAACTCCACCAATTAGTCCAGTGAGAAAGTTCTGGTGACGAGCAAGTCCGCCACCTTCGTGCTTAATCACTGGAGCCTTGTGTTCAAGTGTTGTAGTCATGATTCCTCCTATGACCTTGCTGGCTGTGCATTAAGCCAGGTTGTAAATGCCGATGGCGTAAGAACATGTCCTTGCGTCACCATGAATGCGTGGTTAAGACCACAGAACTGCGTACAGCGAACGTCGAATGTTCCAAGCTTGTTTGGCGTAACACGAAGATCTGTTGTCGTGTCATTGTTCGCGTCAACCTGAATTCCCATTTGTGGAAGCCAGAAACCGTGGGTTACGTCGAGTGAGGTGACGTGGAATAGAACTTCACGACCCTTGGGAACGTAGAGGTCATTAGACATAATTGTCGTGCCATTGGCACCCTGGTATTCAAACGACCAGACCCACTGCTGACCAACAACTTTCACAACGAGTGGATTCGAAGTCGAACCTGCGCCGTCAGCGGCAAGTGCGCCTAGTCCCCAGATAAGTAGGAACACAGTGAGCAGTATTGAAGTAAGTGTCCAAGTAATTACAACTTTTCCACTTTCACGAAATGCTGGTCCCGCTGCTGGAACAGTGTCACCCTTGTGAGTCCAGTTGCGCAAAATGTACAGCGCTGCCGCGTACACACCTGCTGCTACTGGAGCTGCAGCGACACTAAATACCACCATGGTGAGAATCGAGAGGTGCATGCTTTGGCTCATTGACTTTGGCATCAAGTAGCCAGGTGCATACAGAGAAGCTGCAACTCCAAGAACTGTGAGGATTGCCCACAGCCAATAGAAACTCTTTAGCGACTTCTTGTTTTCATTTGAATTAGTCACAAGATCTCCTTATTCAACCGTGAGTGTGCCGGACATGTATCCGTACGATGACATTGCGAAACCAAATTGACCCACGCGTGAACTTCCACATGGGTATTCACAGTTCCATTGGTAAACACCCTTAGAGCCAGTCTTGAATGAGAACTTCACGACTAGTGGCTTTGGATATTCACCTGAACCAATTTTCACGGCGTTGTCGCCTTCATTGGCAGGAAGTGGAACATTAACGAAGAGTCTCTTTCCAGACTGTCCGTCAATTCCTGGGTAGCCGCGAAGCGTAAATGTGTGAGCGACGTGGTCAGGAGACACCTTGGACATCGTCACTCCGTCATAGGTCGCAACGTTGCCAACAGTTCCCATTACTTGATCGAAGAAAATATTGTTTAACTTTTCTCCACCGTCGTACTGGTTAACAACTACGTCAATGACAGTGTTGGCTGGCACAGAAAGATCTTGATTCATGTATGATACCCAGTCTGGGTGAGCGCCACCAGTAGTTCCGTGTTCACCAGCGAGTGAGTCAGGGTACGAGCTAATAGTTAACGTACAGTGACCAGCTTGTGTCGGATTAGGAACACACTTCTGTGCTGTTTGATGAGGCGTTGCACTTGCGAGAGAATATCCCGCGAGTGCTAAAGCACCACCACCTAGGAGCACCGAAGCAAGGGCTATGCCTATTGCTTTCGTACGGTTCATTGGTCCCCCTTTGGACTTTGACCTCTGTGTGATTTTTTTCACATTTGTTCAGTTGTTTAGACACTACAACTTAAGTTGACCTTAAATTTGCCATAAACACTATTGCTCTGGGTTACTCTTTAGTAATGACAAAAGACACAATGCGAATTCATTTTGGATTGTTTCTTGCTGAACTCATCTGTATTCCTGCCTTTTTCTTTGAGGTTTCTAGAGCCCTTGCTGGGAACCGACTTTCGTGGGCCTACGTATTTGAATGGCCTTTTCTTGGCATCTATGCGGTCTACATGTGGCGCAAAATGCTCAAAGAAGAGCGTGGAGAGACTTCTAAAAAGCCAGGAAAAATAAGCGAACTCATCACTGAAGACGATCCAGAGCTTGCAGCGTGGAACGCCTACCTTGCCAAAGTGCACGAGGATGAAAAAAATTAACTGGTGCTACCAGTGTACTTTTCTGACCCACGGTTAAGCGCATTAAAAAGCGATCCACCGTTTCGATTTGCCAGTCTTCTAACAATGAGTATGAGACATGGAACTGCCCAAAAGTCTCCGCACACCCACAGCACTCCTGCGGCGAGTTGCTGCTGATGAAACGCCTCTAGGAGGGTTGTCGCTGGCATTGTCATACCCGCCATGTTCATGTTTGTCATTCCGGCCATTGGTTTCATTACCGCATACCAAGCACTATTCGAGAAGATTGAAAGTGACATTGCCATAACGAGCATTTCAAGCATCGTTGAAAGAACCATAAATAACTGAAGGCGAATACCCACTTTATTTTTTCTAGGCGAGCTTGAAACAATGAAGTGGAAAAAGAAAAGTCCTGAAAGCAGAAATGATGGCTCTAATAGATAGTCCATCCCCCACTGATGCTCCATTGAGGCGTCAAACACAGAAGGAATGTGAGAAGCAACCATTACTGCATTGAGAACAAGAGCTGCAGAAATTGGATTGAACAAAAACTTCGGAACACGAACGTCACGATCAACGTTCCACCAGCGAAGAACTTTGCGTCGACTGTCAACTGGAAGTAGCCACCACCACGAACGAGCAGTTCCTGAAAGAACTAATCCAATTGGAACGAGGAACATCACAATCACGTGTCCAACCATGTGTCTAGTCAGATTCGTCATACTTGAACTTGCAAACGACGAAGCTGTTGCAAACCATAAGGAAGTCCAAGAAAAAATTGAAGCGATGAATTGCAGTTGAGTTCTTTGTCTCCTGCTGGGGCGACGAAGAAAACTAATAGTCGAGAGTGCAGCTCCGATTATCGCAACTAAGCCCAGTGGAGCCATAACTATTTAAGACCAGACTTGTGGAGCAACCTAATGAGCTCCGAGCTCGATGAACGCTCTCCTGCCCAACTTTCGGGTGGCTCATCACTTATGACCCAGCGAAGATGTCCAGTTGGATCAATTATGAATATGTAATTCATGTGGGCGCTCATCTTGTCGGTCTTTTTTTGAGAGACAGAAATTCCGTAGGAGTTCCAAACTGACTCTAAGGAAGGGACGCTTCCCGTTACAAAGTAAAAGTTCTTTGTTGCATCAAGTGATCTCGTTTTGATGAAATGCTTCATTGATGCAACGTCAGTCGTGAACCTGTTTGTTACAACTGCCACAATGTCGAGTTTTGAGTCCTTCGGTAGAGCACCTCCGACTTGCTGCAATTGATTAGCCAACAACGCGCAGTCTGTCCAGCACGTTGGGTCCAAGAATGAAAGAAGCGTGTAGTTACCCTTGTGCTCGTTCAGTGAATATCGCTTTTCGAACTGATCAGTCAAGCTAAATGTTGGGGCAATAGTTTTCACTTCTTGGGCAGGGCCGTTTACCGCAATAAAAATCGAATTTTCAGGCTGTGAAATAACGCTCGCCCAAGCCATTGAGCAGACAGAAAAAATAATCGCAGCGGCTGCAAATGATGCAATAACCGCGCCAGACAAGTTGCGCATTTCTTTAGGAAGGTGCTTTGCAAGTGGAGTCTCAGTTTCATACTTAGCCAGTGCCGCCCAAGTGAGTGCGGCCATTGGAACAAGTGAGTTCCAGTCCGTTGCAAGTCCTCCCCAGAATGGAGCATCCTGCGCACTGAACCAGAAGATGATGGACCCAGTAACAAATGTCCACACTGGCCACTGCCAAGATTTCTTATGCGCATTCCAAAGTCCATAAGCACAAATACCAAGCCAGAAAATTATCAAGATGTTGAATCCGCCACCCATGGTTCCACTGAGGTTTCCAACCTTTGTTGCGAACCAAGCAACCAGGTGAGGCTGTGGGGTTTGGGTCATGTCTTGAGCCATTTTGGTCAGCGCGTTTTCGTTACCGCCATGCCAGAATCCACGATTGGGAAGTATTTGTAGAACAACAGCAAGCCCCGCAATAACGCTCAGGATTCGTAGCGTCCACTTTGAGAAATCATTCTTAAAGCGCTCGTTTGAAACGGCGATCCACACACCGGCGATCACATAGAACAATGTCGCGCCAGGCCACCCAAAAAGAATCGAGCTCGTTGACTGGAAAATCCCACCTGCACCATTTCCTATGAGCCAAATAAGCCCCGCCCACGCAGCAGAGATGCCACCGGCATAACGGCTGACTTTGCCGTTAGAGACAATGAGCAGTATTGCAATTCCAATTTGCAACCATGCGGTTCCTACCGCGAAAGCAATTGGGTGCAAGTTCCAAATTCCAACGCCACCAAGAATGAGCGAGTGCAGCCACCCTGGGGTGCCTTCGGCCATTGGCTGAACAACACCCGATGCCATTCCGAGTGGCATAGCTGGCTGGAACTGCAAAATACCATCAACCAGCCAGATGACTCCAAAAATCATCCTGAGATACGTTCTGGCTCGCGGCTCGTTAAGTCCAGATTCAGAAAGATTAAAAAGGGAGATTCGCTTAGTAAGGAACGAGATGGCTATTAGAGCGAGCGCAATTCCTACAATCCAGAACACTGCAGAAACGAATAATGCGTGTTTGAAGATTGAAACAATAAATGGATTCGTGTAACTAAACGTTGGGGAATGCATTATCACGATGAATGATCCTTACTTAAGAAGTTTCTCCGCAATCGAAGATAACACACCATTTACAAATGATGGCGAGCCATCAGTTGAGTACACCTTGGCGAGTTCGACTGCTTCATCGAGAACAACGGCCTTGGGTGGTGCGTTTTCCATCAGCATTTCTCCCACTGCCATTGTCATGACTAAGCGGTCAACAATTGCAATACGCTCAAGCGTCCAGTCAACGGCGAACTCACTAATGAGCTCATTGGCTTTTTGCTGATTCTGCTCAGCCGACACGAGAATTGCAACGGTGTATTCGTCGGGACGAATACCGAGTTGGTTTAGAACTTCCGCAATGGTGCGTTCTTTAATTGTTGCTTCGTAAAAGATTTCTAGCGCACGCTCACGAGCATGGTGGCGCTGCGCACCAAGTTCGCTCACTCTACGCTCGCGTCATGTATTCACCGGTGCGGGTGTCAACTTTGATGACTTCTCCCGGACCAACGAATAATGGAACCTGTACAACAAATCCAGTTTCGAGAGTTGCTGGCTTGCGAGCACCTGAAACACGGTCGCCCTGCATTCCTGGCTCAGTCTCAGCAATGATGAGCTCCACTGATGCAGGAAGTTCTACGCCAATAATTTCATCTTCGAACTGAACGAGCATTGCTTTGCCAGTTTCTTTTAGAAAGTTTGCAGCTTCACCGAGGTTCTTTGAAGAAACTGGAATCTGGTCAAAGGTGGCCTGGTCCATAAAGACGTAGTCGTCTCCATCGCGGTATAAGTACTGTGTGTCGCGCTTGTCAATAATTGCCTGTTCGAGGCGCTCGTCAGAGCGGTAGGTGCGCTCGATTACTGCACCGGTGCGAGCGTTGCGAATCTTGGTTCGAACAAATGCTCCACCCTTACCTGGCTTTACGTGCTGGAAGTCAATAACGGTGAAGAGTCCTTCATCGATCTTGATGGTGATGCCGTTCTTGATGTCGCTGGTAGAAATTACGGCCATGAGCCTAGAAACCTTTCAAAAAGTTGCGATACCTATTCTAGGCAACCAATGTGGTCACCGGAAATGCTATTTACCCAGTAAACGCACGACTGCATCAAGTGCCAGGTCGTAGCTTGTTGGCCCGAATCCAGCAATTGTGCCGTTTACTACCCCGGCCAACGTGTCAACGTGGCGAAATGGCTCACGAGCAGCAGGATTAGAAATGTGCAGTTCAATCTTTACGCCATCGAACATTGCGAGGGCGTCGGTGAGCGCCCAAGAAGTGTGTGTGAACGCACCGGCGTTAATGACGATTGCAGCACAGTCAGTTCGTGCAGCGTGCACCGCTTCAATGAGGTCTCCCTCGAAGTTTGACTGCAAGTGACGAACGCTGTAGCCGTGGCTCTTGGCTGCGTCGCTGAAGCGCGCAACGTGCTCGCTGAGTGTCTGTGTTCCATAGATCTCTGGGCTACGTGTTCCCAGCTGGTCAAGGTTTGGACCTGACAGAAGAAGAATTTGTTTGCTCATAGTTATCCTCGAAAACTTTCAATTGTTTTTGCTACAACATCAGGGTCAATTCCGGTCACAACTTCAAATCCGTTTGCACCTAGTAGTACAAACGTTAGGTCATGGTGAGCCTTCTTGTCGTGGCTCATTGCTTCAAGTAGCGCGTCCACGCTGAAGTCGCGAGGAGCTGCGTAGGAAAGACCAAAGAAGTCAAGCACTGCATTGTGATTAGCAATCACCTCAGCGCCAACTCTGCCAAGTGCGTGTGCGAGGTGAGCTGCGAAACTGAGTCCAATAGCGACTGCTTCACCGTGGCGAAGTTCGTCCTTATTCTTTGCGAGTGAGAGAACTTCCAAAGCATGACCAAACGTGTGGCCGTAGTTAAGAAGGGCGCGCTCCCCGCCTTCACGTTCATCACCTGAAACAATTCGTGCCTTCAGGGCAACCGCCATTGTGTTGAGCTCAGCTGATGTCTGTGAACCGAGATCTTTCGCACTCCTGCCTTCAAGTAGCCAGCACTTAGCGACTTCGCCCATTCCAGCGAGTCGCTCACGTTCAGGAAGCGTCGCGATTGTTTCAAAGTCGCAGAACACACCAAGTGGTTGATGAAACGCGCCAACAAGATTTTTTCCAGCACTGAGATTCACACCGGTCTTTCCGCCAATGGCTGCGTCAACTTGACCAGCAACTGATGTTGAAACGTTGATGAGCCCAATGCCACGAAGATACGACGCTGCAGCAAACCCACCGAGGTCCGTTATTGCCCCGCCACCAACGGCAATCAGAATGTCGTTTCTGGAAAGACCCAGTGATGCAATTTTTTCAAGAAGTGCAGCAACCGTCTGAAGTGTCTTGGCATCTTCTCCTTCAGGAACTTCTAGAACGTGTTGGGTAATGCCAGTTTCGAAATCAAACCATGGCTGAGCACGAAGTGATGGAGACGTCACAATGACAGCAACCTGTGCCTTAGGGGCGCGCTTAGCAATGAGGTCTTTCAGTCCGCGGCGAACACCGTCGCCAATGGCAACGTCGTAGGAGCGTGCACCTAAATCAACGGTGATGGTCATGCCCAGCTCCCGGCGACGATACGTATCTGATTCTTCACGTCTTCTAGTGTTCCCGACGCGTCAACGCGTGCGCGTGATACCTCTTCATAGAAAGGAGCGCGTGCTTCTCTCATGAGTTTCAGTATTTGACCCGGGTTGCCGTCAAGCAGAGGGCGATCAGTGTCACCAAGTCGAGGTGTTATCTGATCATCTTGAGTGTCGAGCCAAACAGTTGGGGCATCTTTAAGCACAGCACGAGACTTTTCAAAGGTGACAATTCCACCACCAGTTGCTACAACGCCTTCGCTTCTAAGTGCTTCTTCTAGCGCTTCGAATTCAAGTTCACGAAATGCTGGCTCGCCTTTTTCGCGAATGAAGTCACCAATGGAGCATCCAGCATTTTTAACAATGATGTCGTCAGTATCTACGTGTTGACAATTCCACTCGGCACTAAGCATTCTCGCCACGGTGGACTTGCCTACTCCGGGCAGCCCAACGAGTACGAGGCGTGCCACGGTTATTCCGGTCGTGCTTTAGAAGCCGTAGAACCGAGGTTGGCGAGGTAGCTGGCGTGGTTGCGTGTGAATTCTTCGACTGAGTCGCCACCGAACTTGCGAACTGCTTCGTTCGCAATCACGAGCGCCATCATTGCTTCAGTAACAACACCAAGTGCTGGGACAGCAGTTACGTCAGTACGTTCTTTGAAAGAAACTGCAGTTTCACCAGTGGCAACGTCAACAGTTTCAAGAACTGGACGGTTCAGTGATGAAAGCGGCTTCATGGCAACCTTCGCAATAACTGGGGCTCCAGAAGTAATGCCACCTTCTAGTCCTCCAGCGTGGTCACTCTTTCGCTTGTAACCGCCACCAGATTCGTTTCCTTCGTCAACAGCAATCGCATCGTGCGCAACGCTGCCGCGCTGTGAAGCTTGAGCCATACCGTCACCGATTTCAACTGCCTTCACAGCTTGGATGCTCATAAGGGCACCAGCGAGAAGTCCGTCCATCTTTCGGTCCCAGTGCACGTGGCTGCCAAGTCCAACTGGGCAACCGTAGGCAATGACTTCGACAATGCCACCAAGTGAGTCGCCCTCTTTGGCAGCGGCTTTGATTTCAGCGATCATGGCGTCTTCAGAAGATTTGTCAAAGCAACGAACTTCACTGTCATCAACCTTGTCGAGGTCACCTGGAAGTGGTCGAGCATCACTTGGTGTTGCAACTGATCCAATGCGCACAACGTGGCTAAGGATGTCAATACCAATTGTTGAGAGAAGCGCTTTAGCAAATGATCCAGCAACTACACGTGCTGCAGTTTCTCGAGCACTGGCGCGCTCAAGGACGTCACGTGCATCGTCGAATGAAAACTTCTGCATCCCAACGAGGTCAGCGTGACCAGGTCGAGGAGTCGTGAGCTTGTCGCTTGGCGTTCCAGGGGCAGCAGACATTTCCTGCTCCCACTTAGGCCATTCAGAATTAAGAATTTCTACGCACACTGGTGAACCGAGGGTGCGACCATGGCGAACACCGGCGGTGATACGAATTTCATCGCGCTCGAAGCGCATACGTGGTCCGCGTCCATAGCCGAGTCGGCGGCGAGCTAGTTCATCGCCGATTTTTTCCATTGAGACAGGAAGTCCGGCAGGAAGTCCCTCAATGATGACCGTTAAAGATGGGCCGTGGCTTTCGCCGGCTGTTAAGTAGCGCAACATTTAACAATTCTAGGGCAACGCCCTAGGGCCTATGACTCTTCTGAATAGAAAGGGTTAACGCCCGAAGCATGGTCAGTTACGTCAATAACTTCGGTGAGCTCTGGAATTGCGTCGCGGAGCGTTGCTTCAATGCCCTGGGTGAGGGTCAAACGGCTCATTGAGCATCCCTGACATCCACCAGACATCTTGATGTAAGCAATTTTCTTGTCCTCATCGAGTGCCACGAGGTCTGCACGACCACCGTGTGATGCGATTGATGGGTTCACGTGCTGCTCAAGAACGCTGATAGCAAATGTTGCGGTTGGTCCTTCGAGGCCGATTGAGAGAATGTCCGCAGGAACACCTGGGTTCAGTTCTTCAGACGTTGGGATGTTCGGGTTAACGAGAACAAGTCCACCGCCACCCTCAGTTGCGAATTCAAGGCGACTTCCACGAAGACGCTCAATGCTCTTTTGTGGGATGACAATGCTCACACCGCCGTCAACACCAATGGCTGAACCTTCAGGTGCTTCACTTAGTTCAGAGAAATAAAGGTCGTAGGCGTAGCCCGCTCCACGAGTACCAGTGACCTCAACGTAGAGTCCCATAGTGTCGCCATCACCCTCAGCACTGAGTGCGTCGAGGACCACGTTGCGGGCCTCATCGGTGAGCTTCAAGATATCAAAAGTTTCGACTGTAGTCATGAGAACCAGTCTAGAGGTGTCAGCCCTAGAGCGCTACGCCTACTAAGTTTTCCCTATGACTTCTATCCCTACAGACGCCCACGAGTGGTTCAGCTTTGAAGATGAGACCCGTAAGCGGATCTATATGTTCGACATCACATTTCTTGAAAGCAACTGGTCTTGCATCTTTGGTTCTGGTTGTAAAGGCGTGCTTGACGAAGACGCCAGCAAGCTCGTACAGGGTTGCTGCAGTTACGGTGCGCACTTCAGTGACGAAAAAGATCGCAAGCGCGTAGAAAAAGCAGCGAAGCGTCTTACTGATGACCAGTGGCAGTTCAAGTCCAAGGGCAAGAACGGAACGACAAAGACAAAGAAGAATGGTGAGATGGTTACACGTCTCGTTGACAACGCTTGTATCTTTCTTAACCGTCCTGGTTTCAAGCGTGGCCCAGGTTGCGCACTGCACGTACTTTCAATGGACACTGGCGAAAGTTACATTCCACTAAAGCCAGAAGTTTGCTGGCAGCTGCCACTTCACCGTGACGATGACACCATGGACAACGGTTGGATCATGACGCGCATTGCACAGTGGGACCGCAGCCACTGGGGTGAAGGTGGAGATGACTTCCACTGGTGGTGTACTGCAGACGACCTCGCATTCGTAGGAAAGACTCGCGTCGTTGATTCAATGGCCGAAGAGCTTGCAGCCATGGTTGGAAAAGATGTGTACGCAAAAGTACTCTCGTACATGAACGACCGCGCTAAAAAGCCAAAGGGTACGTTCCTACCCCACCCAGTTCTTCGTAAAAAGAATTAGCCCTCTGCAGAGAGAGGATCTTCTTCGTTAAAAGAAGGTCGTGGCAGTGATCCAAGGATTTCGTCGTAGCGATCTTCTTCGGCCATGCACCACTCAGCGTGGATGTCTTCAGGCGCAGATCCACATTCGTCACACTTAGTTGCACGTGGCCCAGTGGACTGCTTTAGTTCGCGAGCCTCTACGAAACGACGATGGCGTCCTTTTTTCACAACAACTCCTCACTGGTTACGGGCCATATCTGGCGGTAACCGTGGTGCAGCGCCAACTACACCAGGTGTCCATGATACCAACAAGCCACCGGGCTCGAACCCGTAACATACAAAGTATGAGTGATGCCTTTAATCCCAACGACATGATCCTTCGATTCCGCGAAAGGGCTGAGGCTGTACGCAAGCGTGGGCTACCCCCCGTTGAAGGTCCGGAGCGACAGATGTTCATGGACGCCGCCAAGCTCGACTTTCAGGATTACGCAATGTTGGGCGACGCAGTTGCAACACTTGAAGATGGAATCTTGCGACTCGAGATTGATTTACGTCCGCAGAGTTAAGGAAGTTTGCCAGTAACAACGCTTATTCGAACGGTCGCAGCGCTGAGTGTTGCTAGGCCCTTCGTGAGTAGTGACGCCGCCTGCGCACGAAGTGCAGGATTTACTCCAGCTTTGTAGCACTGGTTCGCCGCTCCTCCTAAATCTGTATAAGCGCTCGAAAGAAGATTGCTTGACTGAGTATCTGGTGTCGGAAGAGAAGCATTCGCAGATTCCACGTCAGTTAAAAACACACCGCACACCGTGTGCAAATCATTAACACCTAACGCAGGGTCTCCTAGATCTTTGATTGTAACTTTGGCGTCATGCACCACTGTTTTTAGATTTTCTGAAAAATTGCTTTGCTTAACCCAGTTACTCATTGCCGCGTTAAGAGTGATTGTCCCGCATCCGCTTAAGACAACACCGCAGAGTAGAAGTGCAGCTATTCGTTTAATCATGCAATTACAACGAGGTGCATTTGCTTTCGACCACGGCGAACAACCATGTAACGATCGTGAAGGATGCTCTTTGAGTCAACCGGCTGAGTGGCATCAACACGTTGGTTATTTATGTAGACGCCACCTTGCTCGAGAAAACGACGAGCTTCACCCTTAGAGCTTGCTAGTTCGCAACGAACTAGTAAATCAACAATGTCAATGCCCGCGCTGAGTTCGCTTCTGGTCATCTTTGATGATGGTGCGTCAGAGACAACCTGCAGAAGTGTTTTCTCATCAAGTGACGCAATTTCTTCACTGAAGAGTGCCTCTCCTGCACGCTCAGCATTCTTTGCAGCATCTTCGCCATGCACCAGGGCAACTACTTCGTTTGCGAGTGTGCGCTGGGCTGCTCGTTCTTGCGGTGCGGACTTGATTGCATCATCGAGACTGCGAATTGTGTCGTGGTCGAGGAACGTGAAGTAGCGAAGAAGAAGTGGCGTCATTGCGTCATCAGCGTTAAGCAGGTACTGGTGCATTTGGAATGGTGAAGTTCGCTCGGCGTCGAGCCATACGTTTTCACCAGACTCAGTTTTTCCAAACTTTGTTCCATCAGACTTAAGAAGCAGCGGCGATGTAATCCCAGCGCCCGAAGACTTACCAGTTATTTTACGAATGAGCTCTGTTCCCATGGTGATGTTGCCCCACTGGTCTGATCCACCAAGTTGCACAGTGCAGTCATGATCAATGTTGAGACGAAGGAAGTCGTAGGCCTGTAACAACATGTACGTGAATTCAGTAAATGAGATTCCTACGTCATCGCGGTCGAGTCGACTCTTTACGGAGTCTTTAGCAATCATCTGATTAACAGTGAAGTGCTTGCCCGTGTCACGAAGAAATTCAGTAAGTGAAAGTTTGGTTAGCCAGTCAGCGTTATTCAACAGCAAGCCTTGTGCTTTTCCTGCTCCAGGAGTGAAGTCAAGAAAACGAGATAGTTGACCTCTGATGCCGTCAATGTTTTCTTGCAGCTGATCGTCGCTAAGGAGAGGGCGCTCGACTGCCTTGAAGCTTGGATCTCCTATGAGCCCGGTTCCTCCACCTGCGAGTGCGATCGGACGGTTGCCCGCTTGCTGCAGACGGCGAAGGTTGAGAATTTGAATAAGGCTACCGAGGTGAAGTGATGAGGCGGTCGGGTCGAAACCGATATATGCCGTGACGCCACCTTTTGAGAGGCGGTCGAGAACACCGTCATCAGTCACCTGATGAACAAGTCCGCGAAACTTCCAGTCGTCACGAATATTCATAGGTACATCCTAGGAGTAGCGCTCGACAAAACTTGAACAACAACCGTAATTAGTTAACTAACTCGGATTAGAGAACAGAAGTTGAGGCTGGTAGATGGACCTGCAGCCAAAGGACCATTGAATGCCAGAGTCCACTGATTTCAAAGACTCCAATGAGAATGAGGACTACCCCACCAATTTGGCCGATCATTTTCGCATTGCGTCGAAGCCACGATGAAACACCGACCATCCATTCAGTTGCAAGTGCCGCAACAACAAAAGGAAGTCCGAGTCCGAGACAGTACACAAACGCGAGAACTGATCCTCTAAAGGCAGTAGCGCCACTCGAAGACGCAGCAAGACCAAGAATCGCTCCAAGTGTTGGACCAATACATGGTGTCCATCCGAGAGCAAACGTAAAGCCCAGTAGTGCTGCACCAGTAACGGTGGCACGAGGTAAGAAATGAATCCTTCTTTCGCGTTGCATCAAGTTTGATGGCCACCATCCAGCAAAAAACATTCCAAGGAGAATCGTCACGACTCCGAAAATCATTTCGAAGATTCGCTGATGAACGCGGAGCTGTACGCCTAACTGACCAAAGAGTGCTCCAAGGCTTACAAAGACAACAGCGAAGCCAAATATGAACGCAAGTGATCCAACTACGGCTCGCCCTCTTCCACTGCTCTTGGTGACAGTGCCCGTTGCACCACCAAGAAACGCAAGGTATCCAGGCAGCAGTGGCAGTACGCATGGCGAAACAAAAGAAATAAGCCCTGCAGCGAATGCAAAGGGCATCGCCGCGATAATTGAGCTCGGAAGTATCGCTAGCAAACTAAGTCCTCTATGAGGTCAGCGACTTCTTTATTCCACTGTTCGTGCGCCAAAACATTGACTGTGCGGTCTGGCACGTGTGCGACCACAACACTCAACCCTTTTCGCTGCAACCCAGCTATTACTGCAGCGTCGAGCTCACCAAGTGAACGAGCGTCTGAGCCATGGTGACCGAACGCCTGCGCAATTTTTGCCAGGTCGTGGCTTCGTGGTGTTCCAAAGAGTTTTTCGAACTGTTCATTGCCGAGCGTCTGTGCCTGGGTAAGGAAGTTAAAAATGCCGCCTCCGCGGTTATCGGAGATGACAAGAACACAGCTGGATTCATTATCGCCAGTTCCATCTACGAGCCCAGAAACATCGTGCAGCATTGTTACGTCGCCAATGTAGCCAATTGCCCTGCTTGCACTTGCGACACCGAGAACAGTTGAAACGACACCATCAATTCCGTTAACGCCACGATTAGAGAACGTTGGAACTCTTCGTGGTTCAGACCACCACTCAACATCTCGAACCGGCATTGAGGAGCCAACAACGAGCGCGACGTTGTTTTCATTTGCGTGATGCACAACACGACGAGCAACAAGTGGTTCACTGAGTAGTGCAGAAGGTGTCTCAGAAATTCGAAGCCAGTCGCCTACGCGATTTGATGCTTCGCTCCAGAGTTGAAGATACGTAGCGTCACCTGATTTTTCTGCAATCGGGCATGCACCTAGGTGTTTAGAAACAAGTCGGTCGGGGTCAGCAACAAACCTCACCCCTACTGACCAAACTGGAACATTCCAATTGCGAAGTACTTCAGCTAAGACCTTCGAAGATGGAATGCCCCCGACTCGAAGTACTAGATCAGGCTTTGCTTTTTCGACGAACTGCTGCGATCTAAGAAGTGGGTCAAAGTAGCTGAGTGTGTCTTGCGTAGTGACATCGCTGATCACAACCCAGCCCTGCTGTTTCAGCTGTGGGACAAACTCAGCGCCACCCGCACCAACTACGCAAAGAACTTTCTGCTGCGAAATGGATTCACTCTTCGAAGGCGTTGTGGCCACTTCATCAGTTGTCGAGTGAGGGGGAAGCTCTAAAGGATCAGCGACAAGTGGTTCAACGAATGCAAGATTCATGTGCACGGGCCCAGAGTTAACGCCGCGTGATGAAGTGATCGCAGCGTGTGCAGTTGTTCTCCATGATGAGACCATCTCTTCAGATGCAACACCAGGTTCAATAAAGTCTCGCACCATGTCGCCAAAGAGCTTGTGCTGGTTAATTGTTTGTGGCGCACCAACACCATGAAGCTCTGGAGGACGGTCAGCAGTTAGGACCAGTAGCGGCACAAATGCTTGATCGGCTTCAGCAACACAGGCGTGTAGTTCAGCAGCGGCAGTGCCGCTAGTGACGATTATTGCAACAGGTTGCTTGGTCGCAAGCGCTCTGCCTATGGCGAAGAAGCCAGCACTTCGCTCATCAATTCGTACGTGCAGGGTGAGTTCTTTTCGAGCGCTAGCGGCGAGCGCCAGAGGTGTTGAGCGCGATCCAGGACAAATAACTACGTCGCGAAGTCCAGTAGCAATCCACTCATCGAACAAAGTTGCACAGAACGTCGCTTGGAGCTCGCTCGTGGTCGGTACGCTTTGTTGCAATGTCACTCCTAAGTATCCAGAAATCAGGCTCCGGGGAACCAATCCTCTGGTTGCACGGATTTACCCAAACGAGGGACTCCGCACATATCTTTAGGTACATTCTGACAGGAACTAACGAAGTCTTGACCATTGACCTGCCTGGGCATGGTTTAGCTAGTGGGGTCACTGCATCGCTCAGTGAAACAGCCGATTTAATCGCTCAAGTTCTTCCCTCGGAGCCAATCGCACTTGGTGGCTATTCCTTCGGGGGGCGCGTTGCGCTCCATGTTGCTCTACAGCACCCAAGTCGTATCTCGAAGCTCGTTCTCTTGAGTGCGACGCGAGGCATTGGCGACAAGGTTGAGCGTGAGGAGCGAAGAGATCGTGACGATGACCTCGCTGAACGACTTCTTAACTTAGGAACTGATGAGTTCCTCGACGAGTGGCTCGCTCAACCAATGTTCGCCACACTCCCCTTTGATCCTGCTGAGCGCACTGCACGAAGCGCTGACGCACAAGGGATGGCACGCTCACTTCGTAGTTCTGGAACAGGCACTCAAGAGTTCTTATCTCCTCGTCTCAGTGAGATTGAAGTGCCGACACTTTGCATTGCGGGATCGCTCGACAAGAAGTTTGTTGGCGAAGGAAATCATTTAGCGCAGCGTATTAAAAATGGCTCGCTTGTTGTTGTAGAAGACGCTAGTCACGCGGTGCACTTAGAGAAGCCTGAAGAAGTTGCGAAGCTCGTCGCGAACTTCCTTAACGAAGCGTTGTAAAAAACGTAACTGTTGTTACGAAGCCAACAATTAGTTGTGCTCGAGCTGAGATCATCAACATAGGCAGAAGTTCTCGACCTTGCTTGTTCGAAAATGCAAGTTTGAGTGCAGGAAAATAGACAGCAACTGCAATTACTGCTGTGATCCACTGACCACCAACAACGAGTCCTGCGCACAGCATGGCAATGCAAAGTACGTAGAGCCACTTAGCCTTGTCACGACCAAGTCGCGCCGCAAGGGTCTTCTTTCCAGATCCCTGGTCACCAGTGATGTCGCGCATGTTGTTTGCTTCTAACAGCGCACAGGCCATGGCTCCCGCAGCAAGACCAAACCACCAGGCCTTAGGTGCAATGTGTAAATGCTGCGCGCAGGCGGTACCAACAGTCGCCACGAATCCGAAATAAACAAGTACGAATACTTCTCCCAGCCCCATGTAGCCATACGGCTTCGGTCCACCGGTGTAGAACCACGCAGCGATGATTGCTGTTAGCCCAACGAGAGCAAACCACCACGAAGTTCGTGCGCTGAGCTCTAGTCCAGCAAGAGCCGCGACAAAGAACCAGGCAAAGGCTCCATTGCGAACTGCTTTTGCAGGAACGAGCTTGGATGCGGTTAAACGAAATGGACCAACACGTACTTCGTCAGTTCCTTTGATGCCGTCAGAGTAGTCATTGGCATAATTAACACCAATTTGTAGTGCGAGTGCAACAACTGCGCAGAGCACTGTGTTAACCCATTCAATGCTGAGTGGTCGAGCAAGTGTCGCACCAATGGCGACCGGCACGATTGCTGCAGGAAGTGTGCGTGGACGTGCTGCCAGTACCCAGCGCTTTACGCTGCCTGGAGTTTCGCTCATGGACGCTTTGGGAACTTTGAGAAATCAGGCTTACGGTGTTCTACAAAAGCATTACGGCCTTCTTGTCCTTCTTCAGACATGTAGAACAACATTGTGGCGTCACCAGCAAGTTGCTGTACACCAGCGAGTCCGTCTTCAGCAGCATTGAATCCTGCCTTCAACATACGAAGGGCCATTGGTGAAAGCGTCAAGATCTGACGACACCACGCGATTGTTTCTTTCTCAAGATCTGCCAGTGGAACAACCGTGTTAACAAGGCCCCAGTCATAAGCGGTCTGTGCGTCGTACTGACGACACAAGAACCACACTTCTTTAGCGCGCTTGATGCCAATGGTGCGAGCAAGGAGCGATGAACCGTATCCACCGTCGAATGATCCAACCATTGGGCCGGTCTGTCCAAAGCGTGCATTGTCGCCTGCAATTGAAAGGTCACATACGAGGTGAAGAATGTGGCCTCCACCAATTGCGTAACCAGCGATTTGTGCGATGACTGGCTTTGGAAGGCGGCGAATCTGAATCTGAAGATCAAGAACGTTAAGGCGACCTACGCCCTGCTTGGCGACTTCGTCGTCACCAATGTATCCATCGTTGCCACGAATCTTCTGGTCGCCACCACTACAGAATGCGTCAGGTCCAGCACCAGTGAGGATGATTGCACCTACAGAGATGTCGTCACGAGCAACTGAGAATGCGCGTTCTAGTTCGAACAGCGTTTGTGGGCGAAATGCATTACGACGTTCTGGACGATTGATGGTGATGCGAGCAATCCCCTCACCAACTTCGTAGATGATGTCGGTGTAGTCGCCCTTCTTTTCAAAGACAGGCAGTGGTGCCGAGCGAAACTGCTCGACTGGGTCAATTGGTAATCCATGAATAACGGTCTCAGACATAGAGACCACGCTACCTGCCTATTAGACCGGCGCCACCACAATGCCCGGTGTGGCCCTATCTGCTGGGCGTTCTTCGTGACTTCTAAGGCGCTCGTCTAGTTCCGCCTGGACAGCGGCGTAGGCCGGATCATTGAAGAGGTTCACACGCTGGAGCGGGTCATCAATCAAGTTGTAGAGCTCGCCTTCGCTGCCGTCATGAACAGTTCCCTTTTGGTAACGCGTCAGCATGAACTCATTTGTCAGCGCTGTACGAACATGGACAGAGACTCCAAAGAGGTCTGAATCCCACTCGGTAATAGTCGCGTCAAAGTTTCGCTGCTTCGCGTCTTCGTTATTTACTGGCAACGGTCCGGCTTCTACGTACTCAGGTGTTGGCAGTCCCGCAACCTCCATAAACGTTGCAGCGAGTGAAACGAGACTTACAGGAGCGCTAACAACTGCCGGTGAAGTATTTGACGATGGAGCAGGCTTCCAAATAAGTGGCAGACGCATGAGACCGTCAACGTGATACGCACCCTTAAAGAGAAGACCAAAGTCGCCACCTAATTCACCGTGGTCAGTTGTAAAGACAATGTCCACATCATCTGTCCAACCCTTGGCTTCGATGGTCTTAAGTACACGACCAATCGCTTCGTCAATGAGTTCAATCTCTACAGCGTTCAGCGCTGTAATTTCACGAAGTTGATCAGCAGTAAGCGAAGAAGGCACCCAGTGCTTTGGTGCTTCGTAGTTACTTACCAATTTGCCGTCGTACCAAAGGCGCCAGTGCGCAGCCTTCTGATCAAGAAGTGTTTCACGCTCTGATGCAGATTCTGGATAGTTCTCAGGAAGCGGAACGTCCTTCCAATCAATGCGCCCAACTTCAGACTTCGGTGGATCCCACGGATGGTGAGGGTCGGGAAAACTCATCCAGCAGAACCAGTCAGAGTCTTCATTCTGTTGCTCTAGCCAGTTGATTGTTCGATCAGCAATCCAGTCAGTGTGATACAGCTCTCTTGGAATGTCGTTCGACCAAGCCTGCACTGCGCCAGTGTCACCGCCACCCATGTCATTAACGTTGAGCTGCATGTTCAAGTTCGGGTAAAAACTAGTCAAGTACTCAGGGTGTTCTTCAGTGATGAACTTTCCATAGTGCAGAGTGCGAGCAATACCGTGCGTGGCAAATTCCATGTGATCGAATCCACGGTGAGGACCCATGCGACCATCGAACCAAGGCTGTTCAATTGTTGGAATACCAAGTTGCGCAAATGAGTTCTCTGCAAAGCGCCCGAATACATCCAGGAATGGCTCGAAGTGTGACTTACCAATAAGGGCAGTTGCGTACCCAGCGTCATGGAGTTCTTCAGCGAATGATGGGGCGTCTACGCGAAGCGCTACACCATTCATCCATGCGCCGTGCGTGGTTGGAAACTGACCAGTCAGCATTGATGCACGTGACGGCATGCAGACAACGGACGAAGGCTGACAGCGTTCGTAGCGAATGCCTTCTGCAGCGAGCTTGTCGACAACTGGTGTGCGCGCAATTGTTCCGCCGTTAGCGCCAACTGTGTCGTAGCGCTGTTGGTCGGTTGTAATGAAAAGAATTTTGCGTCCCATGATTACATCTTCACTTTCTGCTCTGCGATTTCTTTAATTTTCTCCAACGCACTCATTGTTCCAGCACCAATGAGTAGTGCGAGCACTTCTGGTTCTGCTGTTGTTGAGTAAATGCACAATGTGTCGTTAGGTGCGATTTCAATCACGTCAATGATGCCGTAGTGAAACGAATAGAGAGGCGCTGTGATCTTGTACGCGAACCTGCGAAGGGTCGGATCCACTGTGAGGATTTCTTCTGGCATGTCAATGCCCATAGAAACGGTGATGACACGAATGCGAGTTTCTGGGTCATACGTTGCCTTAATGATGCCGGGGAACCAGTCAGGTTGTGACTCAGGGACTTTAATGATGTCCCACACCGTGTCAGGATCTGCCGCAATACGTATTTGTTGTCGAATCGATGCCACACATCCCCCTTGGACGTTCATAACTTAGCCTCAGAACCCGTAAGGTTTGTGCGTGCAAAGTTTGTTAGCTATTGATCTACCCCTCGGGAAAGCTCTGGCTCGCGCACTCCTTGACTGTGTGAGCAAAGAACAAGCATTTTGCGTTCTAGATCAACGACTTTCACCACGTAGACGAGAAGAAGACCTCGCACTCTTAGGAGCAACATCAGTACTTACTAGTGAAGGAATTCAAGTAATCGCTGGAGGTCGTGAAGTAGAAAATGGAACTGGTCTCGTGATGCTCACCTCGGGTTCGAGTGGAACGCCAAAGGCCGCAGTGCACACGTGGGACGCACTTCGAGCGAGTGCTCGAATAACACAGGCGACACTACGTAGCGTCGAGCCACCGGTTTGGTATCCGTGTCTGCCCGCAAGTCACATTGGAGGGCTCGCAGTACTTCTTCGCGCAATGCTGAGTGACGCATCGCTCCTGTGGGGAGATGCAGATGACTTGACGTCGGGTCCTTCAAAAGGTGCGACTCACATTGCAGTAGTTAGAACACAATTAGCTCGCCATGATCTCAGTGGGTACAAAACCGTTCTTATTGGTGGCGCTCGCCCACCAGACGGCGTCCCCGCGAATGTAGTTACAACATGGGGCATGACCGAAACCGGTTCAGGAATTGTTTATGACGGCTTCGCACTTCCTGAAGTACAACTCTCAGTGCTTGACGGAGAAGTCATTGTTAAGACTCCAACTTTGTTCAGCGCTTATCGAAATGCTCCACGACCAAGCGTCACTGGGCCAGACGCAACATCTGACTGGTTCCCTACCGGTGACGCTGGCGAAATAAACGATGGAAAACTTTCCATTCACGGACGCATTGGTTTTGTCATTAATACCGGTGGCGAAAAGCTATGGCCCGAAGATCTTGAAACGGTGCTTTTATCTCTTGATGGCATTACTGATGCAGCAGTAACTGGAGTTGAAGACCCTGAATGGGGTCAGCGAGTCGTGGCGCTGGTTGTTTCAAACGGACAGAAACTTGATGACGCAATAACAAACATTGCTGCAGAGCGAATTGGTCCATGGGCCAAGCCCAAAGAGATTAGGTACGTCGCAGCGATTCCACGAACTGCCAACGGCAAGATTCGTCGAAGCGAACTTACTTTCCTCCACTAACAACGCCACCAGTTGGTTGCGTTGTAGTTCCACCGTCGACAGTAATTGTTTGTCCCGTTACCCATGATGTTGTGTCGCTAACGAGTGCGAGGGCCACTGATGCAATGTCGTCTGGTTCACCAAGTCGCTTGAGAGGAATGTGGCGCACTACCTTCTCTTCGTTCTTTTCCCAAAGTTCGCGTGCGAGTTCAGTGCGAACTAGTCCCGGAGCAATGGCGTTCACTCGAACGCCAGGAGCAAGTTCCCACGAGAACTGCTTTGTTAAGTGAATGACCGCAGCCTTTGAAACGTTGTACCAACCAATTCCTGGCTCGGGCATGAGACCACCAATTGACGCAATGTTTAGAACGACCCCACCGTGTTCCTTCATCCATTGATGCCACGCAGCAGCAGTGTGAGTGACAATCGACATCTGATTCACTTCAACTGTCTTTTGCATTTGCGAATCACTGATGTCGACAAGTGGACCAAAGTATGGATTTGTTGCTGCATTGTTTACAAGGATGTCAAGAGATCCAAATTTGTCAATCGTGTCACTGACAACTCGGTCCGCGTCACTTCTTGAACCCACGTGCGCAACAACTGCCGCTACGTTTTCGTGGTCACTGAAGGTTGCCAGGGCCTCATTGAGGTTTTCTTCTTTCCTTGAAGAGATGACAACCTTGGCGCCGTTATCGTGGAGTGCGTGTGCAATGGCTAGGCCAATTCCCCTACTCGCCCCAGTAATTAATGCGACTTTTCCATTTAGATTTGTACTCATAATTGAAAGATTAGGTCACTCACTACGCTGATGAAGTGACGAATCGACTTCAGGGTGCATCCAGCGCATACTTGCACCAACACGCAGAAAATCCCGTGGACTGGTGGCCCTGGGGCCCCGAAGCACTCGCCGAGGCAAAGAAGCTCGACCGGCCCATCTTTCTATCCATTGGATACGCCGCGTGTCACTGGTGCCACGTCATGGCGCACGAGTCATTTGAAGATGAGGCAATCGCACAACAAATCAATGAATCATTTATCCCCATAAAAGTCGACCGCGAAGAACGTCCCGACGTTGATGCCTTTTACATGGCTGCAACTCAATTAGTTTCCGGACACGGCGGATGGCCAATGTCAGTGTTCTTACTTCCTGACGGCAAACCATTCCTCGCCGGAACGTACTACCCACCAACTGATCGAAACGGCCAAGTTGGTTTTCCGAGACTCCTGAATGCGCTCAGCGACGCCTGGACTTCACAGCGAGTAGTAGTTGAAGAACAAGCCAACAAACTCTCTGAAGCCTTAGAGCGTGAGATTGCTTTTGTTGATCACCTGAAGGTTCACGACGCCGTAGTGGATTTGAAAGTTGTTCGACAAAAACTTCGAGACGAACTTGTCAAAAATTCTGATTCTCTAGGTGGATTTGGTGGAGCTCCAAAGTTCCCTCGTCCTTCTTACGTCGAAGCACTTCTCGAGTTCAAAGACGAAGAAACTAGGGACGTGGTCACAACAACACTTAACGCCATGTCCAGAGAAGGAATGTACGACCACTTACGCGGCGGGTTCGCTCGCTACAGCGTTGATGCACAGTGGCACGTCCCGCACTTCGAGAAAATGCTTTGCGACCAAGGACTGCTCGCCAGAGCCTATTTACAAGCTGCCAAGCACGAATCCACGAGCGAATGGCGTGATGTAGCGCTCGACACAATCAATTTCGTTCTGAATGATTTGAGAATTGAAAAAGGATTCGCTTCATCACTCGATGCTGACGCCGGTGGTGAAGAAGGCTCACACGTCACATGGACACCGAATGAAGTTGCCAGCACACTTGGTGACGCAACAATCACTAAGCGCATTATTGATCGATTCCGAATTAGCGATCCGGGACTGTTTGAAGGAAAATCAATTCCCCGCCTCGCTAGTGGCGAACCATTCGTCGAGCCAGCAGAACTCGTAAAGTCAATTGACTCGCTGCGCCATGTTCGCTCTGCGCGAGTGCAACCGGGAAGAGATGAGAAAGTCATTTTGGAATGGAACGCCATGTTCGCATCGGCGTGTCTTAGAAGCGACGACGAAACACTCATTGCAGAAGGCGTTGCTCTTCTTAACTCACTTCGTGCTTCGCATTTCTCAAACCAGACGTGGTGGCGAACAGAAAATTTGCAGGCCCACGCCACGGCGAGCGATCTTGCATGGTTGCTTGATGCCTTCATTGACGCGTTCGAATGCACTGGCGCTGACACGTGGACCACACGTGCCAGCGAACTCGCTACGTATCTAGTGGCGCACCACTGGGACGGCGAGGTGCCAAGTGCTAAAACACCAAGTGTTGGCCAGGGCTTCTTTACCCAGAGCAATCACGTGCAAGACCTCCCCTCTCGGCCTAAGGAAATCTTTGATGGAGCAACGCCATCAAGTCATGCAGTTGCTTGTCGCGCTCTTGCTCGACTCGCGCTGTGTCTTGGAGATAACAACTTGCTCAGCTTTAGCCAGCGACTCGTTGAACTAGCGAGTTCACTTGTAGCTACTCACCCTGGTTCAGTGCCTGATTTAGTAAACGCCGCTGGATACGCGCTCAGCGGTGTGGAGATAGTTATTCCCGGGGCACCAAATGAGCTCTCTAAGCACGTACGATCATTACCCATGGTTCGAAGCGTCCTCATAACCGGAAACGGCTCGTCACCACTACTCGGTGGTCGAAGTGAGGCAATGGCGTATGTCTGTCGAGCTGGTGTTTGCCAGCTCCCGGTGAGCACGATTGATGAACTCGATAAACAACTTCTTGAAGCTGGCGCGCTATGAAGCTTTTAAACCGAGACCCAGCATCGAAGGCCATCAAAAACCTTGTAGAGAAAACCCCATTTCGTGATGAAGTCAATCTGTCACCTGGCGACAAGGTCTTTGGTTTAGTTCTCGGTTCAACAAACGAAACAACAACTGTTGTAGACCTCGCCTCACAGACAATTATGCGATGGCGAATTCCGTGGCCGAAGGGTTACGAGACCGACCTTGCAATGTTTGACGTTGTTGAAGGTGAACTCGGTGATGACATTGAACGAAATGACTTGGCTCAACCTGAGTCGGTAACGCTGAGTGAACTTCCCCGTCGGCTTGGTTCCTACAAAGGTCGTCGCGTCAAGAAGTGGCTCGACAAACTTGCAAGCCCTGCTGACGGTCCACTGTTTGGTTTTCGTGGACCGTCTGCTCCGTACTGGGAATTTCGTGGAGAACGTCCGAGTGTTGCATTAATTGCTGCAGACCGTGGACCACAGTTGTTGCGCCGAACTGATGACGGATCAACGTGGGTCAGGTTCGGATGGGCCGGAGATGACGTGTGGCTACTTTGCGAAGACGCGCACGCCATTAGAACAATGGAAACCACGAGAGAAACATCACTCGCTGGAAAAGCTCTCGCCACCGCGCTTGGATTCAAACCTACGTACGTGCTTACGACGTTGTCAGCTCCCGTAGAGGGACACTGTTACAAGAGTTGCACCGGGCTACTGCCGCGCAATTAATTACTTATTTAGGAAGCTTGCCTGAAGAAAGTGCTTCGGCCATTGCCCAGCCGAAGACAACCACACGCTGACCCTTCGCAGGCTTAACACCCTTGAAGAAAGTTTCTGCTCCCTCAGGAATTGGCCCCTTAGAAGTTGTGTAGTCAAGTCCACCAACTGGTCCTGGTGTCACTGTCATAACAAAGGTCTTGTCATCAATTGACTTTTCTGAACCGAAGCGCTTGGCGAGGCGACGTCCCCAGGCACGGTCTTCACCAGTTGGCTTGTAGCCAAGGCGAGGCACAACGTCTTCGAGTCCCGCGAATGCACGGAAGCCATCTGCAGAAGTGAGGCGTGAGCCAAGAAGAACATCTTCATCTGGGAATGCGAGCAGTGCGCGACGGAACTGGTCGTGCAGAATTGTTTTTAGTGTCTGGTCTGCCTTGGCGTTGCGGTCAACGAGAAGAAGTCCAATAAGAAGTGATGGTGTCCCACCAATGCGCTCAAGAGTGCAGAAGGAATAGCCACGAAGTTTGTTACCTTCACGACACTGTGTAACGAGGACCCAGTTTTCCTTTTCCTTGGATAGGTATCCAATGTCGAAATTCGGTTCACGATCTACGCATAGATCGGCCATCTCAGCAAGTTCTGCATCGGAGAGGGCGGTGGTGTCCTTCGTAGTTACGGTCATTGACATAGGGAACATTCTACGACTGTTCCAGACCCCCCAAATTTGGCCTATGCCTTTATGACGTTTAGCCCGAATTCGGACCTTAAATCTCCCACGACGTTGGTAATGTCCACCTGGAACTCTGGGCCCAGTTTGTACGCCTTTCCAGCCTCACCGGTTTCCACAATTACCGAAGAAGGGCCAGGGTGACGAGAAAGGATTTCACGAAGCGTTGCAATACGAGCTGGGTTTAGATCGTCAGGCTTAAACGAGAGTCGCAACTCACCTACCCCATTATCAAATTTCATTGTCGAAACCTTCATGGCGCTGAAACGAATTTCTTCATCGCGCTCATCAAGTCGACCTTCAATAAGAACAATGGCATCTTTGACTAGGTACCCACCGCACTCTTCAAATTTCTTTGTAGAGAAGTTAATTTCCATTGAACCCGTTAAGTCTTCAATCGTCACGCGCGCATACTGCTGACCAGATTTTGTTGGAAGCACTTTTACTTCAGAAAGGATGCCACCAACCGTCACGTACCTTCCGGCCCTAATGAGTTCTTCGCCATTTTCTCGAATCGAAAGGAGGGTCCCGCTCGTTTTTGTAAGAAGTCTCGATTCAATTTCAAAGAGAGGGTGATCAGAAATGTACGTTCCAAGCATTTCTCGCTCAAAATCAAGCTTTACGTTCTTGTCCCACTCAACATCACTGAGAGTAATTTCTGTTCCCTCCCAGTCGTCGGTGCCCCCTTCTTCGAGGGCTGCGAACAATGTAGAGATTCCGAGTGCAAGGTCTTTACGACGGCTAAGCGTCACTTCAACAATTTCTTCAAACTTAGAGAAGAACGAAAGACGACGGACTTCGAGTGCGTCAAACGCACCCGCCTTGATGAGCGATTCCATAGATCTGCGATTAAGCACCGCTGGGTCCACGCGTCGACAGAAGTCGTAGACCGAGGTGAACTCTCCGTGGGCTTCACGCTCTTTAACAATTTTGTCTACGAGTGCGTCACCAACATTTCGTACAGCAGCCATTCCGAACAAGATTGTGTTTTCAGATGTGAGGCTCGGCGCGTATTCGGCGAATGACTGATTCACGTCAGGAACACCAACGGTGATGCTCATTTGACGAGCTTCGTTCAAATACGCAGCAGCCTTGTCTTTGTCATCACTGAACGATGTGAGTAGCGCGGCCATGTACTCGACTGGATAGTTAGCTTTCAGCCATGAGTTTTGATACGCAATAAGTGCGTAACCATAGGCGTGCGATTTATTGAAGGCGTAGTCAGCGAATGGTTCAATTTTGTTGAAGATTGATTCTCCAAGTGCAGCTCCGTAGCCTTCGCGTTCGGCGCCTTCAACGAACTTCGTGCGCTGGGCTTGAATCATTTCTCGAATCTTCTTCGAACAGGCCTTACGTAAGTCGTCCGCTTCAGACATTGTGAAGCCTGCAATAACTGTGGCTACGCGCATGATGTCTTCTTGGTAGATCATGAGTCCGTATGTTTCACCCAAGATGCCTTCTAAGACTTCATGGTCGTAGGAAACTTCTTGCTTCTTGTTCTTGCGGTCGGCGTAGTCATTGTGAACGTTCTCACTGAGTGGACCCGGGCGATACAGCGCCACGAGAGCTGCAATATCGTCGAAGCTGGTTGGAGCGAGGCGACGCATGAGCTGGCGCATCTTGACACCCTCGAGCTGGAAGATTCCAAGCGAGTTGCCCTTCTTCAGCATCTCAAAGACTTTTACGTCATCAAGTGCAACATTGTCAATGTCAACGAGTACACCGTGGCGACGCTTAATGTGCTCGAGCGTGCGCTCAATAATCGCGAGGTTCCTGAGTCCCAGGAAGTCCATCTTTAGAAGTCCAAGTTTTTCAATCGCTGTTGCTTCATACTGCGTAACGATTGGCGCTTCATCAGTTCCGTTAGGGCTGGATTTGCGCTGGATTGGAACGTATTCAAGAACTGGTTCTTTAGTAATCACAACCGCCGCGGCGTGAATACCATCCTGGCGGCGCTTGTCAACAAATCCCTTCGCAACATCAACCGTGTGCTTTACCTCAGGGTCATTGGCGTAGAGCTCACGAAGTTCAATTGCTTCTGCGAAGCGTCCTTCGTAGCCCGGCATTGGTGTGAAGCACGCTTCGAGGGGAAGGTCTTGTCCCATGACGAGTGGCGGCATTGACTTTGCGATCTTGTCACCAAGCATTGGCGGGTAACCAAGCACTCGAGCAGCATCACGAACAGCGGCTCGAGCTTTGATGGTGGAGAACGTAACAATCTGGGCCACATGATCTGATCCGTAGCGCTCTGCGGCGTAGCGAATCATGTCTGAGCGGTAGCGCTCATCAAAGTCCATGTCGATGTCGGGCATTTGCTTTCGACCAGGGTTCATGAAGCGCTCGAAAATCAGCCCGTACTTAATCGGGTCGAGTTCCACAATGCGAAGACAGTACGCAATGCAACACCCTGCAGCAGAACCACGTCCAGGTCCTACGCGAATGTTCTTTTCGCGAGCGTGACGAATAAGGTCCCACACCACTAAGAAGTAGTCAGAAAATCCCATCTCCGCAACAACACCAAGTTCGTAGTCAATGCGCTCTTGAATCTCTGGAGTAATGACGCCGTAACGTTCGCGGGCTCCTTGCAGGGTGAGTTCGCGAAGATACTTGTTAGCGCCTTCTTTGTGCGTAGCGCCCTGCAACGCTGTTGGAATAGGAAACTGTGGCAACGCGTCGTTGTCAAATTCAATTGTCACATTTGCACGTTCTGCAATGAGCAACGTGTTGTCACACGCTTCAGGAATTTCGCGGAATAAGTAACGCATCTCAGCTGCGGACTTCAAATAGTGCTGGTCGCTTTCAAAACGGAAACGACTCGGATCAGCAACGAGTGACCCTGTTCCAATGCAGAGCAGCGCATCGTGCATCGCCGCATCTGAGTGGTGCACGTAGTGAAGGTCATTGGTCGCTAGCAGTGGCGCATTCAGATCTTTGGCGACTTGGAGCAACATTGGATTGGTACGAATTTGCTCCGGTAGTCCGTGATCTTGCATTTCAATGAAGAAGTTTTCTTTTCCAAAGATTGTCTGCAGGCGTCCAGCAAGTTCGAGACCTTTTTTGTAGTCATCTTGCATGAGTGCTTGCAGCACTACCCCACCTAGGCAACCAGATGTTGCAATGAGTCCTTCGTTATAACGCTCGAGCAAGTCCCAGTCGAGACGAGGCTTGTAGTAGTAGCCCTCGAGAAATGCTTGCGATGAAAGTTCGCGCAAGTTGCGATAACCCTGATTGGACGTTGAGAGCAACGTGAGGTGGTGATACAGCTTTTGTCCACCTTCTGTTTCTCCACCAGTGTCATCAATTTTTCCGCGTCGCGGTGGCCGATCAAATCTTGAGTTCGCCGCCATATATGCTTCGATACCAATAATTGGTGTGATGTCGTGTTTGCGACATGCTTCGTAGAAATCAATTACTCCGTAAAGATTTCCGTGGTCAGTAATTCCAATAGCGGTCTGACCATCGGCCTTTGCGGCGAGCACCATTTCCTCCACGCGTGCAGCACCATCGAGCATTGAATACTCAGTGTGGTTGTGGAGGTGAACAAAACTTTCAGCCATTCGCTGAGATGGTCCTTTCGAGGCGAGTCTGGAATTTCGACCCTAGTGCCTGCGTGTCACAAAACCGCGACACTGCTAGAGAACTGTTCTCATATTTGGGCCAACTGCCTCGTTTAGCCATTGTTGATCTGCCATGTACGTAGTGTGCCAGACATAGGGGGTGACTTCAGCCCAACGGTAGACTTATATGAAATGAGAGTATCGACACGTGGAGACTATGCCAGCCGGGCCCTTTTGAGCCTGGCGTTGCACGGAGATGCAACTACTCCGACGTCAGTTCGAGACCTCGCCGAGCGAACTGGACTGCCCCAGCCCTACCTCGAGCAGATTCTTCTTAACTTAAAAGGCGTAGGACTCGTTCGCTCTAAGCGCGGTGTTGGTGGCGGGTACGTTCTAGCTAAAGAAATCGAAGCAATCACTCTCGCAGAAATTGTCGCGGCAGTAGATGGCCCAATTGTTGCTGGAGACTTCGGTGAGCCGCACAAAGACGGTGCATGCGACCACGAAGGCCAGTGTGTACTTCTTGGCGTATGGGCAGACGTCGGAAACCACATGCGTGAACATTTATCGAGTTTTACGCTCGCTGACATGGTTGATCAGGCAAAAGGACTTAAGCCTGCAAAACGCACTCTTCACGACTAATAGAATTCTTATAATTCTCTTCAGAATCTGAAAGCGAACCAGCATTACCATGTGGTAAATTAGCAATGTCTCGGTAGGAGAAATACCCATTGAGACAATAGTCCGGGGGGACGAAAAGGAGTAGTCGTGAGTACGAGCGTCCACCGTTCAGCTGTAAACACCAACGACATGTTGGGTCTCTTGATGCGCGATTTAGATCGCTACCCCATGCCTAACTATGACGAGCAAGTAGAGCTCGCTAAGCGCGTAACCGCCGGTGACGAAGAAGCCAAGAAGCAAATGGTCGCAGCAAACCTTCGACTCGTTCTTCACTGGGCTCGTCGCTACCAAGATCGTGGCGTTGAAATGGTTGACCTCGTTCAAGAAGGAACGTTCGGACTACTTCGCGCCGTAGAAAAATTCGACTGGGAGCGTGGATTTAAGTTCTCAACCTACGCCACATGGTGGATTCGCCAAGCGCTCCAGCGTGCAGTGCAGCAACACGGACGAACAATTCGTATTCCACTCGAAGTTGGAGAACAACTCCAACGCCTCGAAGCAACTGCTGCTGAATTGACTTCAATCTTTGGTCGAAAGCCAACAGATGACGAGCTCACCGAAGCAACTGGAATGAGCAAAGAAGTACGCGACGGTCTTCGTGGACTTGCGGGAGTAACCGCCAGTCTCGACCAGCCGGCATCTTCAGACTCAGCAACAACACTCGGTGACCTTGTAGCGCCAAGTCAGCACGACTGGGTTGGCGACATTGAACAGAACATGATGAACAATGAGCTTCATGGTGCACTTGACAAGTTGACATTGCTACAGCGTGAAGTGTTGGCACTTCGTTTCGGTCTTCACGGCGCAACACCACTCTCTCTTCAAGCAACCGCTACGAAGATGGACATTGGCGTTCGTCGTGTACGACGCGCAGAAGAAGAAGCACTGGCAATTCTTCGCGGAGATGACGCAATCATCGCCGCACACGAAAACGCTTAGAGCGTCACCGTTGGTGGCACCAGTGGCGTTAAGTCCGCTGGCAAAGGCGCAGTAGTTGTAACCCACTCACCCGTTCTCGGATGAGCAAACGCCAGCGTCGTTGAGTGCAAGAAGAACCTGTCTTCGTGGAGACGCTTTTCGCGTCGGTGACCGTAGCGTGGATCATTAACCACTGGGTGACCAATCGTTGCTAGGTGAACACGGATTTGGTGAGTGCGACCAGTGTCTAGTTGCAGGCGAAGCAGTGTCATTGCGTGCGGCTTATCAATACGGGCCAGTACTTCGTACCCTGTACGCGCCGGACGGCCATCAGCTCGAACTGCCATGAGTGTTGGTGTGCGCGTTGAACGACCAATTGGTGCATCAACAACACCGCGTTCTTCAGCGACGTGCCCTTCCACCATCCCTAGATATGTTCGTTCCATTGATCGTTCTGCAAGTTGATCCGTCAAGTTCAAGTAACCCTCAGGTGTCTTTGCGACTACGAGTAGTCCTGAAGTTCCTTTGTCGAGGCGGTGAACAATTCCGGGGCGAAGTGGCTCACAAAGTCCTTCTTCACTCAGTAATTGAATCTGAGGATAGATCGCTAGTAAACCCGCCACCAACGTGCGTTCACGCTGGCCAGCTCCTGGATGCACTACTTGTCCCGATGCTTTATTAATCACTGCAAAGTCTTCGTCGTCAAAAACAACGTCAACTTCAACGGTTGGATCTGCGGTAACGAATCCATCGTCAGGAGTTGGGAGAATCGCTAGTAAGTGCTCTCCCTCTTCAACTGACCTCGATGCCTTAAGAACAACTTTCTCGTTGATCTTTACTGCGCCACTTGTAAGCAGTTCAGATGCTTCAGAGCGAGATAGTCCAGTCAGCATGGAGAGCACTCGGTCAATGCGGATGCCGTCAAGAGACCCCGGAATTTCGAGGTCTAGCTGTTCGCCATCAAAGGGTTCTAATACTTCGTCGTCGCTCACTTGGTTAGCAACCGTTCTCCTCGTACTGCACAAACAAACAGAACAATGAACCCGGCGGTGATTGATGCGTCAGCGAGATTAAACACTGGGAAACCACCAAGGGCAATGAAGTCGGTCACTTCGTGTGGGGTTGCCGCTAGCCGGTCAATTACGTTTGCGATCCCACCACCAATTAAGAGTCCGAAACCATAGGTTGGAGGGCCAAAAGAGGCACGTAGACCCACTACAAGTACTCCTAGCGCGATAAGCACGGTAATAAGAGTGGTCACAAGCGGTCCCGACTGATTAATTGAAAATGAAATACCTGAATTGAACTGCAGATGGAACCATACGCTGCCCGCAACGTGAACATCGTGGCCAGTAAGTGCTTGACGAGCCCACGCTTTAGAAACTGCGTCAATTGCGGTGACGACTAACGCCACCACAATGACTGTGGGATTGACACCGAGCGCTAGACGCTTGCGCGGCACGTCACACAAGAAAAGACTGGGAGCTGAAATTGCAGACGAGGCTTCGAAATTGCTTCGTAGCATTCATCGCATCGACCATAGCTACCGTCAGCAACTCTGCCTAGCGCAACATCAATTTCATCTACCTTCAAGCGAAGTGCGCTCGAGAAGTCCTTCAACTGGTCACGTTGAATGTCAGATGCAACACTGCTGCCGTCTTCATCGTCGTATTCCAAACGCTCACGGTCAACGAGCATCTCTTCGGCTTCAGCGTCAGCAATTTCAGTCTGACGAGTCGCTTCTCCACGAGCTTCAAGCAACAGACCACGAAGTTCTTCGAGGAATGCTGCATCTTCACCGTACGGCTTGGAGTGCATCTTTCGCTCAAGAGCTTCTTGGCGGCGGAGCTCTTCTGCTTCACGACGCTCTTGGCGCTTACGCTCTTCTTCGTTTCGGCGTTCAATTTCACGTTGCTTACGAAGCTTCTCAGCTTCAATAGCCTTGCGCTTTGTTTCGATCTCTTTTTGCTTCTTGGCTTCAGCGGCTGCCTTTTCGCGAGCCTTGCGCTCTACTTCACGCTGCTTCGCGGCGGCTTTGGCTTTCTGCTCACGCTCACGTGCGGCTTTAACTGCAGCGGCGGCTTTTAGTTTTGCGGCGACTGCTTTGGCTTTTGCAGCGGCTTTGGCTTTTGCTTCTTTTTCTTTCGCAGCTTTTGCAGCGGCGGCGGCTTTGGCTTTTGCTGCAAGAACCTTCTTGGCTTCAGCGGCTTTCTGCGCAGGTGTTAAGACTTTTTTCCCAGCTGGCTTCTTTGCAGGAGCTTTCTTAGCTGACGACTTTTTAGCCGGTGCTTTTTTAGCGGGAGTCTTCTTCGTAGTCTTCTTCACTGTTGCTTTCTTAATGGTTGGCTTCTTTTTCGCAGAGGCCTTTTTGGCAGGGGCTTTCTTAGCCACTGCCTTCTTGACGTTCTTTTTTACGGCCTTCGTCTTTTTGACGTTGGCTTTCTTCGATTTATTGGTGCTGGTGGGCATGGTTAACTCCTTAGGAGACGATGAAAACAGCGCGCGCTGACCCTATCAGCCAGCAGAGTCGTTATGAGCGATCTTGCTGAGATTGCTGGTCAAAGCTCAGCGTTTGATTGCTGGAGTGCTGTGGCGCAGGAGCTGGAGCAGCAGGCGGTGGGGTACTTGGACGAGGTGGCACCTGAGCCTGTGGCGCAGGTTGGCGAGCTGGAGTTGCAGGACGAGCTGCGCCTCCAACGCTGAGTGATCCTTCGATCCATCGTGCGAATTCATTTAGGAATGTTCCTAGGCGAGCACGTTCTGATTCGAGTTGACGACTAAGCGTGTCAACATCTTCGCTTAGTCGCTGCTTCATGCCATTGAGTCGATTGACTTCATCTTCTGCACGACTTCTTGCTTCAGAAATAATTTCACGTGCACGATCTTGCGCTTCACCAATAAATTGTGATGCCTTAGATTCGGCGTCAGCCTGCTTTTGCTCGATGAACTCTTGAGCCATGGCAATCATTGACGTAACTTGACTTGCGCCATCGTGCGAAACTGGACGAGGAGCAGGCGCTGACTGAACAATTGGTGTTGGTCCAGTTGAGCTAGATGTAGCCTTCCCGCTCTCTAGTTGATTAATACGTTCTGCTGCTTGGCGAGAAACTTGACGAGCCTGCTGGAGTTGATCCTTTAACTGGCGAATCTCGACTGAAAGTCGCTCTAAGTAGTCATCAACTTCCTGGATTCGATAGCCCTTTGTAATACTGGTGCCAAACGAAATGGTGTCGATAACCTCAATAGCTGAAGAAGTGTTTTCTGTGTTATCCATGCTGGACACCCTACCGCTCCAGAGCGGTGTTTGCTGGTAAATGGCCTAAATGACCCGAGCAATGATGTTTAAGACAACAATTGCGACCAACGCCGAGAAATCAACTCCAACACCACCGAAGCGAGATCTAGGCAGAATTTGACGAATTGGGCGTAGTACTGGCTCGGTGAGTGAATGCAGAACTCTCTTTAGCGTCGCAACACCGCCAGATGAGCTGTTGTCTGGGAACCAGCTCATAAGTGACGCAATGATAATTAACCACGTGTAGATGAAAATAATTTCACGGATAAGGGTGATCACAGTGAAAACGCCCTGTAGTTCGATTCACGCAGACGGTCTTTAACATCCAGACTCACGTGGACACCACGAGGAGAAACCAAGTACACGGTGCCACCCTCTAGACGGTCAATGCTCGCCTGAAGGGCGTACGCAGTTCCGGTTGCGAAGTCCAAAATTCGACGCTGCATAACTGAGTCATTGTCGCGAAGGTCAATAACCACAGCTCGGTTACCACGAAGGATGTCGGTAATTTTTCCGAATTCGTTGTAGTCATTTGTCTTAAAGATTGAGACTTCACGGTCTTGGCTGAGTGGTTGCACTCCACGCATCTGGCTCGCAGGAAGTGGTTGAACGCGAAGGCCTTGCTGTGGTGCATCGAGCATTGAAACTTGAGGAGCGCGCACTGGAGCGTTAGGTGATCGTGCGACACGCACGCCACTTGGAGTTGTAGGAAAAGTGCGCTGCATGCTTGGTGCAGGTTGTACTGGGTAGCCCTGATCATCTTGTGCATCGCCACCTGAAAATGGACGAGATGGTGCACTCGGGGTGTACTCACCGTATTCATCTTCTACGAGTCCCAGGAATCCGAGAATCGCGCGCATTCTGTCTTTCATCTACATCTCTCCTTGCGGGCAAACCGCTTGTATCTATGTTAGGCCAGACGAGCCTTAGCCATTACCTTGGGCCAAATAGGGCGCGCCCTATGCGAACTTCGGTACTGCCCAGTTCGCACGCAATCTCCAAATCATCAGTCATGCCCATTGAGCGCTCCTTAAGGCCTAGGGAATTAGCAAGAATGGTCAATTTCGAAAAAGACAATCTTGCAGCGTCATTTCCAGGCGCAGCAACACACATGAGCCCCCTCACATCAAGCCCTAAATCCTTGGCTCTCGCCACTAGCGCTTCAACGTCAGACTCAACTGCCCCATTCCTGCCTGCAGCGCCCGTGAAGTCAACCTGAACGTAGATGGATGCTGCATCTTTCGTGGATGCGATCTTTTCAATTTCCTTTATTCGACTTACACCGCAAATTACGTCAGCATTTTGTGCGATTCGTGCGATTTTATTTGTTTGAAGTGCCCCTAGATAATTCCACGTGACATCAACGTCAGAACAACTGAGTCGTTTTTGTTCGAGCTCTTCTACGTAGTTCTCCCCCACGCACGTAAGTCCAACCTCGCGGGCAACACGAACAACGTCTTCTCCGAAGGTTTTAGTGACGCCAACAATGCGCACATCGCTGAGACTGCGCCCCGTTGACTCAATGCGACGTTGCAGGTCCAGGAGGTTCTGGGCTACTCGAGAAAAGAGTGGACTAGCGGAGGAAGCTTGGGAGGTCGTCATCGCCACCGACGTCAAAGAAGTCGTCGCTGGAACTAGAAGAGAAGATGTCACTCTTTGGTGCTTCAGTGATTGACGGCATCTGCGTTGTCTGAGGTTCTTGTTCCCTCTTCTTAGGTGCATTGTTGTCGAATCCAGCAGCAATAACAGTCACGCGAACTGCTTCGCCAATTGAGTCATCAATTACTGAACCGAAGATGATGTTTGCATCTGGGTGAGCAACGTCGTTGATGATGCTTGCAGCGTCAGTGACTTCTTGCATAGTCATCTTTGAACTTCCAACAATGTTGATCAAGATTCCACGAGCACCATCAATAGCTGTTTCAAGGAGTGGTGAAGTAATTGCAGCGCGTGCAGCGTTTACGGCGCGTCCATCACCAGTTGATGTTCCAACACCCATGATTGCGGTTCCGGCGTTACGCATGATTGTTGAAACGTCAGCGAAGTCAGTGTTGATGAGTCCAGGGACAGTAATGAGGTCAGTAACACCACGAACTGCAGCGAGCAGAACATCATCAGCAACCTGGAATGCGTCAAGCATGGTTGTTTCCTGAGTTGTTACCGCACGAAGACGGTCGTTAGGGATCACGATGAGCGTGTCGACCTTGTCGCGTAGCGCCTGGATTCCCTTTTCGGCCTGGTTGGCACGACGCTTTCCTTCGAATGCGAATGGACGAGTCACAACAGCGATTGTCAAGATGCCCATTGCGCGTGCAACTTCAGCAACGATTGGTGCAGCACCAGTTCCGGTTCCTCCACCTTCACCTGCAGTGATGAACACCATGTCGGTGTCTTTAAGTGCTGCTTCAATTTCAGCACGGTGGTCTTCTGCAGCTTGGCGCCCTACTTCAGGGTCACTTCCAGCACCGAGTCCACGAGTTAGTTCACGACCAATGTCGAGCTTGATGTCTGCTTCACTCATGAGTAGAGCTTGCGCGTCTGTGTTCGCTGCAATGAACTCAATGTTGCGAAGACCAGATGAGATCATGCGGTTAACGGCGTTAACGCCACCACCACCAACACCAATTACTTTGATTACTGCGTGGTAGTTGCTCTGCTTCAGACTCATGAAATCCCCTTGGGTACTTTTTGCGAACTACGTACAACACAGTTCTACGCGATTTATTGTTCCCGAAGGCTAGTTTGCCTCAGAACAACGGTCAAATAGACCCTTTTACGAGGGAGGAGGCCCAGTCACCGATAGCTCAGTTGGGGCCTCAACGTTCACCACATCACCGGCTTTTAGGGTGCTGTGGGCAATGACTGAAGCAATAGCCACGAACTTTTCTTTGAGGTTCGTTGTGGCACCGATCACAAAACTGACGGGACTCTCCATCCCCAGAGTCACGTGACCATTCGCTGCAACCGTAATTTTTGAGACCTGCCAAGCGATTGATTTAGGTAGTCGATTAGCAACATCTACCGCTGCAAAACCTGACTTCATAAACGGCCATGAGTTATTTAAAGGATTTAAATAGATAAGTGTTGGATAGTTTGCGTGCAGTGGTGCAGGGCCTAAATCAGCTCCATTGGCGGCAACATACTCAAGAACATGCGCGCCATTAAAGGCAACAGCAACGGGTCGAGTCTCATGAATAGTGACGTTCACGGTGCTCGGCCACTGCTTAGTAATAGAGACACTCGAGATCCAGCGAAATGAAGAAAGGTTGTGCTCAATTGAGTGCGCCGAAACACCAATCAACGATGGGTGCATCTCAAGCCCACTTGCCTTCAATACTTTTTTCGGATCTTCATGGACAACGCCATAGATGTGAACTGTATTTACGTTAAAAAATGATCGGTGCAGAATCCAGTTCCCGCCAAGTAGCAGTGTGGTCACAGTAAGGCCAATTAGCAGAAGAATTTTTGTAGATGTAGCAATTGGCTTTCGTTCACGCTTTTGTTTCTGAGGTTTCGGTTGTCGTTGCTGTCTTGGTGCTGGGCGACTAGTTCTTGCGGCCGTAGTTTGCTTCTTTGCTCTTGGTCTTCTCTGTGCAGTTGCTGCAGGTTTCCTACGACTCACGTCAAATCTCCCAAGCCCAGAAAGTGGTGCTCGCTGTGCAACAAGACGCCAGAAGATTCAACGACGCGCTCCTGGATGAACTTCATCAATTCGTACACGTCATTAGCGCTTCCGTCACTGTCAACAATGATGAAGTTCGCATGCTTCTGCGAAACAACGGCACTGCCCTTTCGCACTCCCTTGAGACCAGCTGCTTCAATGAGTCGACCAGCGTGATCATTCTCTGGATTCGCGAACACGCTTCCCGCATTTTGGCCACCAGGCTGATTCTCGCGACGCCACGTAACAATTTCGCTCAGCTTCTTTTTCGATTCCCCTACGTCACCCTTTGAGAGACGAAGTGATGCACTGAGCACAATGTCACTTGAGCCAAGCGCGCTTGAACGGTATCCAAAAACGAGGTCATTTAGTGACCACTGTCGCAGCGTTCCCGCGCTCCATGTTGTTACTGATTCAACATTTGCCGACATGTCAGACCCATGGCCACCGGCATTCATCACGCAAGCGCCACCAATCGTTCCAGGAACTCCAACGGCCCACTCGAAGCCAACAATTCCCTCAGCACTCAGTCTTCTCGCGAGTACAGGGAGGTCAATGCCAGCTCCAGCGGTTACGAGAACACCCTCTGCATCTTGCGTGACTGAGTACGACTCAAAATCACCTTGCAAAACTATGCCAAGCACTTCGTGTTCGCCGTCCGCAACAAGAAGATTCGACCCATTTCCGAGCATGAAGATCGGCATTCCAACAGTCGTGATTTCACTACCCAGTTCGCTGATGTCTTGCATTGAGCTGAGCGTTAGAAGTGCGCGTACTGTTCCACCAACTCGGTACGTTGTTTTTTTACCGAATTCTGCGTGCTGCTCTAAACGAGTTCCAGCAACAGCGGCTAATGATTCAAGACTCATTTTGACAAACCACCACTGAGATGTTGCGCCACCAAAGCAATGTCTCCTGCTCCAAGGAGGAGGACAACGTCACTCTGATCATGCAGTGTTTCTAGTTTCGAGATGACTTCTTTAGACGTTGCGCAGTACGAAGTTGGTATGTGTTTCATTGTTCCATCAGAAATTAGCTGGCCAGTTACTCCGTTTGGATTTGGCTCCCCCGCAGTGTAAATGTCGCTAACAATCAATTGTGCTGCATCGGAAAAAGAATTGTGGAACTGTTTTGCAAGGTGAAGTGTTCGAGTGACACGGTGGGGCTGAAAAACACACGTAATTTTTTTGTACCCAGCCGCACGCGCTGCGCTAATTGTTGCAGCAATCTCTCCGGGCAAGTGGGCGTAGTCCTCGTAGACATCGACTCCTCGCCATGAACCCTTGAACTCAAAGCGTCGTGGTGCGCCTTCAAAGCGACTGAGACCATTTGAGATTTCCGTAAGTGAGATTCCAAGCTGCAGCGCAAGTACGCAAACCACACTCGCGTTTGCAACATTGTGTGCGCCAGTTACATTCAATGCAAAAGTAACGTCAACTCCAGGGCCTTTAAGTGTGAAATTTGAATTTCTGCGTTCAAGCTCAATGCCACTGACTCGATACGTAGATTCAGGGCTTGCTCCCACTGTTATGACTTGCTTTGAACAGCGGAGTGCAACTCTTTGGCTCCCTAGGTCGTCATTCCAGATAACAACAGGTCCCGTTGTTCTAGTAAGCAGTTGTGTAAAGGCCTCTTCAAGATTTTCAAGTGTTCCGTAGTGATCAAGGTGATCTGGCTCAACGTTTAGTAGTCCTAATGCGAATGGAGTGAGTTCGCTAAAGGTTCCGAAGCTTTCGTCAACTTCCATCAGAAGCGCAGGACTTCCCCAGTGGCCGTTAGAGCCAACACCGAGCACCGCAGCTCCAAGGAGACGGCCGTCATCTCTACCCGCAGCATTTAGAACACAAGCCATCATTGAGGTTGCGGTGGTCTTTCCGTGAGTGCCTGTTAAGCCAACTACTGGAGCAAGCGCGCCGAGCTCACGAAGAAGGGCAACACGGCTCAACATGGTCAGACCTTGTTGCTTTGCTGCAACGAACTCAACATTGTCCTCTTTAACCGCAGGCGACCAGAGCACAACAGATGCATTAGCAACTGACGCTGCGCTGTGACCAACATGCACAGCTATTCCAGAATTTTTTAGTTCACCAAGAACTGGCGAATCAGTTGCGTCGCTGCCAGAAACCTTGCAACCCATTTCCATAAGTAGACGTGCAACCCCGCTCATCCCAGCTCCACCAATTCCAATGATGTGGACATTTGGGTGTGAAGAGAGAATGCTCATTAACGTGCAACTCCTAGTACGTGCGTAGCGATGCTTCGAGCAGCGTTTGGCTTCGCAAGTGAAGCAATAGATGCACCCATTGTAATTTTGTTCTTAAGAATTGATTCAAGTGCGCCACCGAGAAGTGTTGCATTGAGATCGACGTCGCGAATCATTACTGCGCCACCAGAGGCGACAACTTGCTCAGCGTTCTTTGTTTGGTGGTCCCCAGGTGAGCCAGGTAGTGGAATCAAAACGCTTGGGATTCCGAGCTGACATACTTCGCCAACCGTCATAGCCCCAGCTCGAGTAATCGCAACATCACACAGCGCCCAAAGTTCAGTCATTTCACCAAATGGAATAATCCGGTAGTCAAGCCCGTTACAGACTGGTGCGCTGTTTTTAACAAATTCAAAGTCACGTCTGCCCGTTACGTGGATAAGCGTGAGTGAATCTTTGCTTGACCAAAGCTTTGCTAATTCAACTACGGCGGTATTCACACTCTTGGCGCCTAGAGAACCGGTCATAACAACGACAACATCATTCGTGCTCTTGATTGGTGGACTGACAGATTGTCTGAGCTGCGTTCGAGCTTGTTCGCTTCGATCAAGTGTTTCTAAGGAAGTACGAATTGGAACACCAGTTGTGACGCAATTCTTCATAGAACTATCAAATGCGGTGCAGCGAAGTGCTGCGTGCTTTACGAGGTAACGCTGCGACGCACTTGGCACCGCATCAAGCTCTACGGACACCAGAGGAATTCGCCAAAGCGCGCCAGCGAGTGAGGTCGCAAATGACGCGTAGCCACCAACGGAGACAATCACGCGTGGTCGCCAGATGCCAACATTGATAATTGAAATTGCAACAGCTGCGCCCAGTGAAAGTACTGCTCCAAGATTTGTGAGGAGCGCCTTAGGGCTAAATGACCTACGCAGTCCCCTTCCAGGCAGCAACGTGAGGCGAATGTCTCCACTCAGTAAATCTTTTTCTTGGCCACGACGGCTTCCTACGTAACGAATTTCATTTTTTGCAACTCCGAGAGCCTGCAGCTGTTCAGCAATAGCGAGCATTGGGAAAATGTGCCCACCGGTTCCACCGCCAGTAATAACGATGGGGCGCGTCATTAGTACTCCTGGTGGTCTCGGTATGAACGAGGACGTGCTTGGCGTGGTTGAGTGCGTGATTCAAACTCTGCTCGAAAGTCGGTATCGGCGTACTCGCGGAATGTGAGGTCGCCTGAACGACTCGTGTCGTGAGCAATGTTGTAGAGGATTCCAACTGCAGCGAGTTCAGTAATAAGCGCCGTCCCCCCATACGAGAAGAATGGAAGAGGGATTCCAGTCACCGCCCACCATCCAACGACTGAGGCAATGTTCACAATTGACTCAAAGATGATCCAGGTCGTGATTCCAATAACAATGAACCTGTAGTTCTGATTTGTGCAGCGCTGCGCAATTCGAACAGACGCAAAAAGAAACGCTACGAAAAGAGCAATCACTGCAAGTGAACCAATAACACCGAGCTCTTCGCCAATAATTGTGTAAATAAAGTCCGTGTGGGGGTTAGGAAGAAATCCCCACTTCTCGCGACTATGACCGAGTCCGAGACCAGCCACTCCGCCTGCCCCAAATCCAATTTTCGACTGGTACAACTGATACCCAGTATTTGCAAGGTCTTGGTTTGGGTGCAAGAAGGCCAAGAAGCGTCGAGCAGAATAAGGCTTCATCGACATGAAGGCGAAGAACCCAACAACCGAAAGCACGACAACGCGAGTTTGAATCCACTTAGAAAGTCCACCAATCGCCAGCATTGCAAATGCGATAACAAGGATCACAGTTGATGTTCCAATGTCAGGTTCAAAGAGGATGAGTGCTGCGCCACCAGTAACTGGGGATGTCAATACAGCAAGCTGCTTCCAATTATTTAGCTCGTTGTGTTTGTGCTCAATAAGCCATGCAATAAAAAAGACAGTCATCAATTTAAAGATCTCTGATGGCTGAAGATTGATTGCCTTCAGATTCAACCAACGTTTTCCACCGTTAGCGGTGACACCTACTAAATACACCGCCATCAAAAGCCCGAGACCCAAACTTAAAAGCAGAGGAGCTTTTCTGATTAATTGATCAATTCGAACACGTGCAGCTAGATAAAACGCAAAAAATCCAAAAACTAAGTACGCACTGTCGCGCAACATAAGCGCCCAAGGTGAGCCACCGTTAGCGGCTGCTTGCCCTTCACTCGCTGAAGCCATCATGATGGTTCCAAATGTCACCATCAATACAGTTATGAAAACCAGAGCACGAGCATTGGCGTTTCCACGCGGCAATGAGTGGAAAAATCTTCCCACCTTCTTACGAGTTTGCGGACTCTGGGTAGTTGTCATAACGCAACTTTCGCAATCTTCAAAAAGTCACCATAGAAAATTCCCAGTCCCAGCACAGCAAGAAGTCCGGCGAGGATCCAGAATCGAATGATTACCGTTGTTTCTGGCCAACCCTTGAGTTCGAAGTGATGGTGAAAAGGGGCCATCTTGAAAATACGTTTTCCTAGCGTCCGGTAACTGAGTACCTGCAGAATTACCGACAGCGTTTCAGCAACAAAAAGTCCACCAATGATTATGAGGAGCAAATCGAGATTCATAAGAAGACACACGCCACCAAGCGCAGTTCCAATAGCAAGCGAACCGGTATCTCCCATCATGATTCGAGCAGGTGCCGCATTCCACCACAAGAATCCAAGCGTTCCACCTACCAGTGCAACTGACACGAGCCCAAGGTCGAGTGCGGCCTGTAAGTGATAAATCGAATAGTGACGAAACTGCCAGTAGCCAATGATTGAAATCACACCGAAGCAAAAGGTCGCTGACCCGGCGGCAAGACCATCGAGTCCGTCAGTGAGATTCACAGCGTTTGATGTAGCAACAATTACAAAAATTGCCAGCAGAACCCATCCGACCGCCGTGAGGTTCCAACCTGGAAGTGAGTAACGGGTAAACGAAAGATTTTCTGAAGTATGAACCCATGTGACTGCCAGTACGGCAAACACTGCGGCGATTGCGAGTTGTCCAACGAATTTCCCACGCTTGTTAAGACCAAGATTTCTTGAATTACGTATAGCTAGCCAATCGTCTAGAAAACCGAGAATGCCAGAAGCAATGGTCGCACAAACAACTAATACACCTGCGCGAGTAAACGTGATTGAAGTTCCAACGTGACCCATTGCGTACCCAATTGCGCCAGCCGCAACAATGATTACTCCACCCATGGTTGGCGTTCCAGCCTTGGCGTGGTGCGACGATGGCCCATCTTCTCTGATGAGCTGACCAATGCCTCGAACGCGCAGAAGTTTTATCCATAGCGGAGTAACGAACAGGGCTATTAAAAACCCGACTCCCCCGGCTTCCATCAAACTAAGCATTCTGTCCTCACTTCACCAATTCTCGGGCAACAACCCGGTCGTCAAACATCAGTTCCACATCACCAATCGTTTGTGTTGTTTCGTGACCCTTGCCAGCAATTACAACAACATCACCAGCGTTAGCCAACTGCATTGCTTGACTGATTGCAGCTCTTCGATCGCTCTGGACGTAGGTGACAGAGCCAAGTTCACATCCCGACATCACTGCATCAATGATGGCATCAGGAGACTCGGAACGGGGGTTATCTGACGTAATTATTGTCACATCAGATAATTGCGATGCCACACGGCCCATTTCAGGTCGTTTCGAAGTATCTCTATCGCCGCCACAACCAAAAACCGTCACGATACGACTACCAGGACTGAGTGAGCGAACATCACTCAGTAGTCGTCGCAGACCCTCGGGTGTGTGAGCGTAGTCAACAATTGCGGTAACACTCTTTCCGGGAATGACTTCAAATCTTCCAGGAATGTTTGCTACAAATTCCATCCCAGCTGCAATAAATTCATCGCTTGCTCCCAGACTTGAAAGAATTGTCATCGCCACAAGTGCGTTGTCAATGTTGTAATCACCAATGAGAGGAGTATTGACTAGATGACCTCGCCAGAAGAATGTAGATCCAGTCAATGTTTGTACTATTTCAGCCGCATCACTCCGGCGCACTTCACTAACCGCTAGTTGCGTTTCATTAGCGAGTCGTTGACCGTACGAATCATCACACCAGATCACACAACGTTGTGAGTACTCACGGGTAAATAGTTTTGACTTAACGGCGAAGTACTCATCCATTGAGCCGTGATAATCCAAATGGTCGTGACTCAAATTTGTGAAAGCGACAACAGCAAACTGGAGTCCTTCTATTCGAGCTTGATCAATTGCGTGACTTGAAACCTCTAAGGCAACAATTGAGCGTGACTTTGCTTGGTCAAATCCGTCAACAATTGTTTTGAGAGTTCGCATGAGTTCTGGAGCAGCAGGAGTTGTTCGCTCATTGGTGAGTGTTCCGATGTTTGACCCGTTCCAAGAAATCGCCCGAGCCAAGTCCCCAACAATTGTTGTAACGCTGGTCTTGCCATTAGTTCCCGTAACACCAACTAATTCACAGCGCAGTTGTGGGTTGCTGGTGACCAGTGAAGAAGCGTGTGCAACAAGTCCACGAAGCAGCGAAGGCGCAACAGTAATCACTGGAACATCAAGTTGCAGCTCATCAGTAGCAACTACGCACACTGCCCCATTGGCGATTGCGTCCTTAACGTACTTTGCACCATTTTCTGCGGTCCCAGTCATGGCGAAGAACACCGATCCTGGTGTGCAGCTGCGTGAATCTATTTGCACGTTGGTGACTTCGATGCTCGCGGTACGCGCATCGAATGAGAAGTCTTCAAAGATGTCCCCGAGCTGCATCACGTCACGTCCGATGAAATCTTTGCGCCCTTGCCAGTTAGTGGCTTTTGAACAGCACCATTAGATGGAATTCCATAGTGGCGCAGTGCGTACGACATAACTTGCTGGAAGATTGGTGCAGCAACTTCTCCACCGAAAATTGAAGTTTGTGGTCGCTCAATAATCACGATCATGGAAAGAATTGGATTGTTCGCTGGAGCAAATCCCACGAAACTTGCGTTGTACTGACCAATGAGGAGTTTGGCTTTTCCTGGGTACGGAATCGTGGCGGTTCCTGTTTTACCCGCAACGCTGTAGCCCGGAATGATTGCATTAGTTCCTGTTCCCGCGAGAACAACTTCCTGCAGCATTGTGTTAATTGTTTGCGCAACTGATGGCGACAAGGCAACTCGTGTTGCACTCGGTGCAGTGGCCTTAACTGATCCATCGGAGTTAACGAATGCGCGAATGAGCTTTGGCTGAATGAATACACCATTGTTCGCAATGATGTTGTACGCGTCGAGCACTTGAATTGGTGGCACAGCATCTACTTGACCAATCGGAAGCGAAACCTGGTCACTCGCGTACCAGGTTGAAGCGTTTACGAGGAGACCAGCAGTTTCACCTGGGAAATTGATTGCAGTCTTTTGCCCAAAACCCATTCGTTGAACTTGCGCCAGAAGTCCGTTAACTCCAACAAGTAGTCCGATTTTGTACGTTCCAATGTTTGATGACTGCGAAAGAATCTGGGTAGTAGTGAGATGAAGTGTTCCGTGGTTTTCTGCATCGTGGAAGAAGCGAGTTCCAACTACAACGCTGTTTGGAACCGTAAAAACAGTTTTAGGAGTAACGAGTCCCTGCTGAAGCGCAGCGGAAAATGTCACCAGTTTGAAAACTGAACCAGGTTCGTAGGCCTGCGCAAAAGGAAGATTGTTGATTGTTTGCTGAATGCCTGGAACACCTATGTCTTTGCCCCACGCAGGGATTGGTCCAAGTACACCAGGATTCGTTTTTGTGTTTACGAGCGAAACATTGGCAAGAATCTCACCAGTCTTTACGTCCATAACAATTGCTTTACCAGTAACCCCACCCGATGATTGCAGCTGTTTAGCAACGGCGCGCTCAGTTACAAACTGCAGAGCAGTATCAAGTGTCAGCTCTAAACCAATACCGGGCTTTGCGGCACGAATAACAGTGGACCTAGAACTTGGAAGGTTCACCCCTGAAGTTGATGCCAGTTCACGAGTTAATCCATTTTGACCAGCGAGCAGTTTTTGAAATGCGTATTCAAGCCCAACGGATCCGGCACCCGCAGCATTTGTTCCACCAAGCGTTGCCAGTGCAAGTTGATCATTTGGATAACTTCGAACTGATGAGTCTTGGACAATGATTCCAGGCAAATACATGGAACGTAGTTTTCGACCAGAAGTGAGGTCGAGCGAACCATTTATAACTACGTAGCCGCTGTTCTTGGAAAGAAGTGGAATCAATTTTTCGACTGGAACTTTTACGATTGATGACATCGCGGCAGCCTGCTGAACTGGGTCTTTAATTTGAAAGTCGTTAGCAATCACTAATGACGTTGGCCTCGAGACCGCAAGAATTTGACCATTGCGGTCATAGATTCCCGCACGAAGCGCTGTCGTGGTGATTTTTTGACTTACCTGTGAAGAAGAAATCTTTGAATACATTCCGTGTTGAAAAACTTGGAGTTGAATGACACGAAATGAAAGAAGACCAAAAATTCCAACAAACAGCGCAACGAGAAGGATCAGGCGATTTCTCGATTTTGGCCGACCTGGTTCTTGTGGTCTGCGGGCAGAACTATTTCTTGAAGATCGAGTGCGTGAGTGAGTTGAGGTTTGGTGCGTGCTCACCGAATTGTCCTTGATGTAGCCGGTGCACTACCAGAGAACTTCGGCAGAGGCAGAGGCGCATCAAGCGACGTTGAAGGAACCTGAACCACGACAACAGGCGCAACGAGGTGTAGCTCGCCAGCCTGTGCAGCAATTTGGCTAGGCGCAGCCGTGTTTGTCATGGTGCCAACTTGCACTGCGTAGTTTGACTGTTCTTGCAATAACTGACTCTTCAGTTGGTGAATTTCAATCTGACGACTAGAGACCAGCATGCTTCCCGAAAGCGAAAGGAGAATGGCGAACATCACAATTAGTGCGGAACGACGTGATGTTGACGTGCCCTTCCAAACAGTAATTACAACGCGACGGCGAGTTCCTTTGGCGCGGTGAGCCGGACGACGTGTTGCTGGCTTTGTGTTTGGACGCACACGTTCACGAGTTTCAACGCGACGAGGAAGAGTAATGACGCTCATGCTGGCAACTTTCTTGCCACGCGAAGTCGAGCTGACCTTGCACGAGGATTCACTTCGATTTCAGAAGATGAAGCAAGTTGAGCGCTGGCCTTAAAGACAGTCACGCTCGCAACTGCACCGCATACGCATCCAAGAGCAACCGGGCACTTGCAGCCACCAGTGCCAGCTTCATGAAGAACTGATTTAACGACACGATCTTCACCAGAGTGGTACGAGATAACTGCCAGAATGCCGTTATCGCTTAAAAGCTCAAGAGCTGCATCTAGTCCTTCACTCAACTGTTCTTCTTCAGAGTTCACAACAATTCGAAGTGCCTGAAATGCACGAGTTGCCACGTGGCCACGACGACGCGCCGCCATTGGAACAGCTCGCTCAACTGCTTCTGTGAGTTCATTTGTTGTTTTAGGTTGACGTTCAATAACAGACTTTGCGATTGAACCAGCAAATCGGTTCTCACCATTGTCACGAAGTAGTCGAGCGAATTCGTGCTGGTCAACACGAGTGATGTATTCAGCAGCAGTTTCGCCCTTAGTAGGGTCCATTCTCATATCGAGTGGAGCATCAGCGCGGAAAGAGAATCCACGACTTGATTCATCAAGTTGGTGTGATGAAACTCCGAGGTCCATGAGAACACCAACAATTGGTGCGCCATTTATAAAGCCAGATTGAGCAGCAACTACATCCTTCATCTCTGCGAATGTTGCATCGACAATGCAGACTCGGTCTGAGAACTGCTCAAGACGCTTCGCTGAAGCTTCACGAGCTTCTGGGTCACGGTCAATGCCAATGAGTCGAAGTTGAGGAGCAGCGCTCATGAGAGCAAATGCGTGCCCGCCCCCGCCAAGAGTGGCGTCAATGACTACTCCAGTGCTCGCACTGGATAGCAACTCAACAATTTCTTGTTCGAGTACTGGTTGGTGGTAGTTACCCTGGGCCATCTGCAGCCTTGCAATCGAAACAACAGGAGAGAGGGCGGAGGAGGTGTCCTCTCCTGTTCTAACGATTGAAAGGCTGCGCATGGTCCGCGGCCGGTACTGCTTGTAATCCCCTCTCACTTAATTTCTGCCTTGCTTAAAGATCGCTTCCGCTGAGCTGACCATCTGGTTGTAGATGTCAGGATTCCAAAGTTCGATGTGATCAAGCACACCAACGATGAGAACTTCGTCAACGAGGTTTGCGTACTCGCGTACGGCTGGTGGAACAGCGAATCGACCTTGCTTGTCGAATTCGGCATCAGATGATTGGCCCGCCCAGTAGCGAAGAAGGCGACGCTCTTCGGCTCCGCCATTTTTTTCACTTGAGCGCATCTCTGCAGCACGGCGATCAAATTCACCCGGAGTCCACAGTGCAACACACTGTTCGTCGTTAGGGCTTAGGTGTCCGCCGCGTTCAAATTCAGAACGAAACTTTGCGGGCAGGATGAGTCGACCTTTTGCATCCAGCGTGTGCTGAAACTGGCCAACAAAACTAAGCATTTCGGTCCTCCACCTAATGAGTCACCACTTGCCCCCACTGCGTTCCACATTACACCACAACCCTCCACAATGTTGCAAATCGTGACACTTTTCACCATAAATCTCCCCCTAAATAGGGTCTTTTTTGGAGTCGGGGCGTGAGGGGTCCAGGTCGAGTTTTAGAGATTTCTAAAGCAGGCCTAGGCGCGCAGAAAGAGCTGGCGAACCAGCCAAGGACCACTGATTCTGGTCAGATCACTAATCAGTGCCTCGGAGTCGTCGAGTCCAATAGACCGAGTCGTTTGATGTTCAACCGAGGCTGCGAGTCCCGGTGGGATGTCTTTTAGAACCGACACAACTTCTGAGGAGTCTTTGGCATGAATGACCGAAGAAAGAAATGTCCCCTCTCGCACCCGCCACTGGGTTACTCCAACAGTTTTCTTGCCATCAATAAAGAGTTCTCCCGGACCCTTGCCGGCGAAGCAGACAACGCGGTGTTCTTGTTCACCTTCTAATGGCCCCTCATGAATTGAGACAGCTTTGTTGAGTTGCGCTTCGAGCGCTTCCTTCCACCAGACACCGGCGTTTATCGATGACACATGAACATCAGGACTCCAGCGTGAGTCACTTGCGGGAATCCACCAATCAATCCAAATGTCATCTGGCTGCAGAAGAACAATGCCTCCGCCGCCACGTCTGCGTCGAACCTCAAAATCAGAGATTTTGTCAGTATCTAAGAGGTCTGTTGACTGACTTGATCCGAGCACCAGCGTGGGCTTTTCGAGTCGAACAACAAACATTGTTGGCTCTTCGACTCGACGAAGAACGTCGTAGTCGTACAGCTCTTCTAGTTCACTCACGAGGCGCGAGGAAGGAACGGCGCCCAGAGCGGATCAGGGTTTGGAACGTGGCGCCAACGCCACCAGGGTCCGTCAGGAATGCGAGGTTGAAAGTGCATAAACCAACCAATTTCTTCAATCAGTCGGTCGCCCTTTTGCATGTTGTGGCGTCGACATGAAGCAACAACATTTGTCCATTCGTGTTTTCCTCCACGACTACGTGGAATCACGTGATCAATCGTGTCGGCGTGTTCGAGACAGTACGCACATTTGTTGTTATCTCGAAGCAACAGTGAGCGTCTCGTCAGTGGCGGTGTTCTCACCTTGGTAGGAATCTTCACCATTTCGTGGAGTCGGACAATCGATGGAATTTCAACAACCATTGTTGCTGAGCGACACACTGCAGGTTCTTCGGGAGTAGCAATTGGCTCAGCGCGACCGGCGAGCATCAATACAACTGCGCGTCGCTCGCTCACTAGCTGCAACGGCTCATATGTGGCGTTAAGAAGAAGCACTCGCCCCATACGAAAAACCTACTTCCCCACCGACTGTTGAAGTGACCATTTCGCCGCTACAACAACATCTTTAGGAGTTAGTTTTCCGTCTATTCCATTTACCGTTGACATTCGAAATTCCCAGTACTTGGCATCAGGCAGAGGAAGAAAGGGCGCGTGACGCCACCAGTCTTTCTTTCGAAGCCGAAGCCCTGCGCGCACAACTATCACGATGTCTTGAGGGTGGCGAAGTAGGTAGCGACCGAGTCCGCGGGTCCAGTACGAGGTCACTTGCTGGCCCTTCTTCCAACGAGCGCGGCACCAAGCAGTGGACCTTCATCGCCGAGACCGGAACGCTCAATTTTGAGGTGATCGCTGTACTGCAGTCTCGCTACAGATCGCGCAGCTTTTGTTGCAGCATGAAAGAACTCATCGCCAAACCCGAGTGCCACAGATCCAGCCACGTAACAGTTTGAAATGTCGAGTACCGAGCACAGTGAGCCAATGCCACGTCCCACTAATTCAGCGGTACGACTACGCGTTTCACTACTTGCGTCTTTGGGTGACTTTCCTGTCATGGCTTCAATCGCCCACCCTGATGCTTCAGCTTCCAGGCAGCCACGTGCGCCACAAGAACAAAGGTTGCCATCGGGCACAACGTTTATGTGACCAACGTGTCCAGAGTTTCCTGTTTCACCGTCGAGGAGTCGTCCGTCAATAACAATGCCACCGCCAATGCCGGTTGAAACAACCATTGAAATGTAGGACGTGTCATTTTTCGCGGCGCCGTATTCACCCTCGGCGAGTGCGAGTGCGCGCGCATCACCATCAACAAACGTTGTAAGACCAGTCTTCTTTTCAAGTTCTGAGCGAAGAGGAAAATTACGCCACTGAGGAATGTTGAGTGGTGAAACTTCTTCGCCACCTCTAGTCATTGGACCAGCGCAACCCACTCCTAGGTATGAAACTTCATGACCTTTTTGAAGTTGCTGCAGCATTGCAACAATTGGCGTGAGTAGATCGTTTCCAAGTTCACGGACATTGAGTCGTTCACGCTGAAGAAGTGTTCCGTTGGCTGACACTACGGCACCATCTATTTTGGATGCACCAATGTCAAGCGCTAGGCACGGAGCGGCGTTGTCGCCGTCTCCGGTGGAGCTCATTCGCTTCTGCGGCGTTGGCGTGACAACCAGTCACGAAGAGAGTCAGTTCGAGGACCCACACTCGTATGAGCATCATCACCACGTCCAGGACGTGTGATGTCGCGCCAAGAAGCACGACCCATTAGACGCGCATTGCGCTCGACAACAATGGCTGAGAAAAACATCAGCGCAACGCCTACGAGGCTCAACAAAATCGACGTAGAAAGAAAGACCAGCAATAAGGCAAGTCCCGCGACGAAGCCAGCAACGCCCCATCGAACTCGGCGTCCGCCGTGAGAGTAAATATTGGTTTGCTCAACCTTTTCAGCAAAGCGCGGATCTTGCTTCGATAGGGAGTCCTCTAGCTCGGCCAGGATCCGCTGTTCGTGCTCTGATAATGGCATCGCGACTCCTTCCGTGTAGTTCCTAAGTATCGTACCGTGAAATTAAGCATTTCGCACAATTCAACCCACGGGGCTAGCCTTCTGCCACTTTAGTTTTTAAGGAAAATTGTGACTTCACAGACTCTTAATGTTGCAGTGATCTGCACTGGCAACATCTGTCGCTCCCCCATGGCTGAAGTTGCTCTCAGAGACCTCATTGCCAAAGACGAACTTCTTGCATCACGAATAAACGTAACGAGTGCTGGAACCGCGAACTGGCATGTAGGAAAAGACATGGATGAGCGTGCACGTGCGGCACTTGACCGAGCTGGTCTTACCCAAGAAGGAACGCTCGGACACTTTGCAAGTGGTGAGTACCTCGACGAGCACGACATTGTGTTTGTTATGACCCGCGAACACGTGCGTGACGTGGAGCACCGATTAACTAATTCGAGCACGCAAGTAGTGCTCGCTCGAAACCTTCTTGATGGTCCTCGTGACCTCGACGTGCCTGATCCTTATTACGGCACCGACAAAGACTTCGACGAGTGCTTGGCGCAACTTACAGAATGTGTCCGTCAGTTGACATTGGTACTTCGTCAGCGTGTGGCGTAAGGCTCTTTCGAAGCTTTAATTCCGGCAAGGTGAACGAAAGCGCTAGTGCTAGCAAGCCAAATGGAATTGACCAGATGTACATTCCGGCAATCGTCGAAGAGAGTGCGTGAGCAATATCATTGAAGGCTTGCTTTGGTAAATGCTGGAGGAATTGCGGAGTCCAACTTGACGGTGAGCCAACAGTTGTGCCAGCAGGCAAATCCTTCACATTCGCAGCGAGTGCTTTGGGTAGTTGGTTAGCGAATAGCGCACCAAATACAGCAGTTCCAAATGATCCGCCCATTGATCTGAAGAAGTTAGATCCCGCTGTTCCAGCTCCAATGTCTTCTGGAAGTACTGCGTTCTGCACGGCAGTAGTCAGAATCTGCATCACTAGTCCAAGCCCCATGCCAAAGACCAGCATGAAAAATGCAATGAGCCATGACGATGTTGCAACGCCAATAAAAGAGAACAATCCGAGGCCAACAGTCATGAGCGCTGTTCCAGTAATTGGAAAGGGGCGATACTTTTTGCCCTTTGAAACCATTTGCCCGGCATAAATAGATGTTCCAAATAGCCCCGCCATCATTGGAATCAAACGTAGGCCCGACATAGTTGGCGAGACGAGTCGAACGTCTTGGTAATAAAGCGGTAGGAACACCATTGCGCCGTACATCGCAAAGCCAACCACAAATCCAATTGCTGATGCCGACAGAAAGACTTTGTTCCTGAAGAGTCGAGGAGAAAAAATTGGCTCGACTGATCGGCGTTCAACAAATATGCACGCGACTGCAGCGAGTAGCCCCACTGCCACGAGAGTGAGAGAGCGCCACGAAGACCATGGGAATGAAATACCACCGAGCGATGTAAAGAGGATCAGTGCTGTGGCTGAAATGCTCAGTGTAAAAATTCCGGCGTAGTCAATGGTGTGCTGGACACGAGTCTTCGAGCTGGGCAGATATGCCGCACACGCAGCCAGTGCAGCGATGCCGAGTGGAAGGTTGACAAAGAAAATCCATCGCCATGATGAGTAATCAACGAGTACTCCACCCAACAGCGGTCCAACAATTGTGGAGGTTCCAAACACTGCTCCAAACCATCCGGAGTACCTTCCACGTTCACTAGGTGCAATTACATCGGCCATAACTGCTTGTGCACCAACCATGAGCCCGCCACTACCAAGACCTTGGAATGCACGATATGCCACGAGTTCGGTCATGTTGTGAGCAAATCCACACAGCATTGATCCGACTAAGAAAATAACAATCGAAGCTTGGAAATATCCCTTGCGACCGTGAAGGTCGCCAAGCTTGCCCCACAGTGGTGTTGTAACTGTTGTCGCAAGTAAGTACGCAACAACTACCCAGCTGAGGTGATCTGCGCCGTGGAGATCACCGACAATTGTTGGCAGCGCCGTCGAAACGATTGTTGAGTCGAGCGCTGAGAGGAACATACCCATCATCAATGCGCCCAGCACAAAATATAAGTCTCGTTTGTGAAGTATGGGGACTAGCGATTGATCAGACATTGGGGGAATCCTTTACGATGTGAGAAGTCTAGAACACCCTTGTGAAATATGTTACAAACTATGTAATCTCTTGGAAGACCAGAACGAGGACCCATGAAAACGAAGCTCACCGAACTACTAGGCATTCAGTACCCAATCATGCTTGCGGGCATGGGTGGAGTCTCCTACTCAGCGCTGGCTGGCGCGGTTTCAGAAGCAGGTGGCTACGGATGCCTTGGAGCTTCAACAATGTCAAGTGAGCTGCTCGCTGAAGAAGTCGCCGCAACAAAGGCGTTGACGTCAAAGCCATTCGGCGTTGACCTGCTCACGGCGTTTCCAGACAGCCTCGTTCGAAATGTTGAAATCCTTATTGAAGGTGGCGCGACAACATTTGTGGCTGGCCTTGGTGTGCCTAGTCACGTTGTGGAGATGTGTCACAAGAACAATGTGCTCGTTATTTCAATGTGCGGAAAAGTCGAACACGCCAAGCGTGCGCTTGACGCAGGGTGTGACGTTGTCGTGGCGCAAGGAACTGAAGCAGGTGGCCACACTGGTCTCGTTGCAACAATGCCTCTCGTGCCAATGATCGTTGACGCAATGAACGGCGCTATTCCAGTTGTCGCTGCTGGTGGAATTTTTGATGGAAGAGGACTCGCTGCAGCACTTAGCCTCGGTGCCGATGGCATTTGGGTCGGAACTCGCTTTATCGCAACACCAGAAGCTCGAGCACTTCCTGGGTATCAGGACAAAATGATCGCGAGCAAGGAAGACGGAACCACTATCTCTAAGGGATTCAGTGGAAAGCCAATGCGCGTGATGAAAAATAAGACGTCAGACATGTACGAAGCTGATCCATCGCTTCTGAAGAAATTCCCTGAGCAACTCATGCAGTCGCTCGGTAACGGAACATTCCACCTTGGTGCAGGAAACAACGCAGTTGGTGTTGACCCTGACCTAGAGGGCTACCCCGCCGGTCAAGCAGTCGGTGCAATTTCTTCACTCATTCCAGCGGGAGATATTGTTCGCTCAATGGTGAAAGAAGCACAAGCAATTATTGCGAAACTTCCTCGCGATTAAGTAGTGCTGAGTCCTACGGGACAGCTCACACCGGTTCCACCTAGACCGCAGTATCCATTTGGATTAGCAATCAGGTATTGCTGGTGGTACTGCTCAGCAATAAAGAACTCTTTGGCTGGTGCGATCTCAGTTGTAATTGAACCGTAGTGATTTTCATTCAACGTGACTTGGAATGCGCTCGTGATATCTCGAGCAATTTCTTCTTGTTGTTCATTCACAAAATAAATTGCACTTCGATACTGTGTTCCAATGTCGCCACCTTGGCGAAAACCTTGGGTTGGATTGTGATTCTCATAGAAGCACTTAAGGATTTGTGCGTAAGAAACTTTGCTCGGGTCAAAGACCACCTTTACAACTTCAGCGTGCCCTGTTTTTCCGGTGCAGACTTCTTCGTACGTCGCGTTGGGGGTGAATCCACCTTGGTAGCCGACAACGGTGTTCACAACTCCGGGAAGTTCCCAAAACTTACGCTCCGCTCCCCAAAAGCAACCCATCGCGACATAGGCAACTTCGGTTCCCGGAATTTCATCAAGCAGCGAGACATTAAATACAAGATGTGGCATCGAGACTTCGATTGGATTGAAACGTCCCTTGAGGGCCTTGTCTTCGGAAATCATCTCAGTTGGTGAATGCATGACAACAGATTATGGGAACAGTCACCAAGAAGTTCCTTAGGACACGAAAAATTAGTGACCTAAAGCATTTTTCAGGGTTAACCTAAGCAGACATGCTGAAAATAGATCATCTAACTAAACGTTATGACGGGACTCTGGCCCTCGATGATCTCGATTTCGAAGTCAAGCCTGGCGTTGTAACCGGCTTCCTTGGACCGAATGGCTCGGGTAAGTCAACGACGATGCGACTAATTCTGGGCCTTGACCGCCCCACTAAGGGATCGGCCACCATAAATGGGAAGACCTATCACGAACTTAAGGCTCCACTTCGAGAGGTAGGAGCGCTTCTCGACGCCAAAGCAATTCACCCAGGACGCACAGCTCGCAATCATCTTCTTTCGCTGGCTGCATCGAACCAAATAAAGAAGTCACGAGTTGATGAAGTACTCGAATTCGCTGGTATTGAATCTGTTGCAAATAAAAAAGTCGGTGGCTTCTCACTAGGCATGAGCCAGCGTCTCGGAATTGCTGGTGCGCTACTTGGTGACCCTGAGGTTCTGTTGTTCGACGAGCCAGTGAACGGTCTGGACCCTGAAGGAATTCGCTGGATTAGAGAATTCTTCCGCACCCTCGCCAACGAAGGTCGCACTGTATTTGTTAGTTCGCACTTGATGAGTGAAATGGCAGTCAGCGCGGACCAGATCATTGTTATTGGCCGAGGAAAATTTATTACTCAGGGCTCAGTTGATGATTTAACTGCAACGGCTCATGGAACAGTTTTCGTACGCGCATCCGACATCCATAAGCTCACATCACTGCTCACTGCTAACGGGGCTGAAGTTCACGAAATCAATGACCAGGGACTGACTGTTGGTGGCCTCACGTCTGATCAGGTGGGTGGACTGGCGTTTAAAGAAGGCATCACAATCTTGGAGCTAACCCCTCAACGTGCATCACTCGAAGAGGTCTTCATGGACCTCACGGCTGACAGCGTCGAGTACGGCGGCGGAAAAATTGGAGTGGCACATGACTAACGGAGTCACTCTCGTTTCAACAATGAAGTCTGAATGGATCAAGTTCAGAAGCGTTCGCTCCACCATCCTTGGAATGATTGTTTTCATTGTCCTCACTATTGGACTTGGCATTCTCGTCACATCACTGATTCACGCTCACTGGAATTCGCCTGGATCCCAGCGTGACCATCTCACCTTTGATCCAGTTTCAACGAGTCTCGTTGGAACCGCACTCGCCCAGTTCGCGGTTGGCGTAATCGGGTCGCTATTCATCACGACCGAATACACGACTGGTTCAATACGAACCACATTGGCGGCCGTACCAAATCGTTGGAAGCTAATAATTGCGAAAACTGGCGTATTGAAGATTTCAATGTTGATCGTCAGTGAAGCTGTCTGCTTTGCTGCATTCTTCATTGGCAAAGCAATTTACGGAAACATGGACCCTTCAATTCCGGACACTCTCAGCAATGGCGCTGACTTACGTGCCGTGGTGCTTGGAGGCGTGTACTTGACGCTTCTTTCAGTGATCGGCTTCAGTCTTGGAATGCTTATGCGCCAGAGCGCAGCGACTATCAGTGCCTACGTTGGAGTGGTTCTTGTAATTCCGCTAATCCTTTTCTTCTTTCCCCAGAGCATTCAGGATTCGCTGACGAAGTTTGAACCTTCCTACTTGGGTCGAGAAATGATGTCGGTTACTCCCATTGCCAATGGCTTCTCGCCTTGGGTGGCTGCGATGATTCTGGTGATTTACACAACAGTTCTTTGGGTTTGTGGAATCTTGGTATTTCAGCGTCGCGACGCGTAGGCAATTCCCGCTCTAGGGTGGCGAAATGGAAATTAGCGAAGCACTGAAGACAACTGGCTCAATTCGTGAATACACCGATGAGCAAGTTAGCGATGAAGTACTTTTTGACATCATCGACACGGCCAGGTTCGCCCCATCAGGCGGTAACCGACAAGCGTGGAAAGTTATTGTCGTAAAAGACCCTGGGCAACGCCAGAAGGTACGTGACCTTTATCTCGATGCTTGGCACGACTACATCAGCCACATTCTTGCTGGACTAATCCCCTTCTCACCTCTAGCTAGTGATGAAGATCGACGAGCTGCCCTGGCGCAACGAAGTGCCGCAGAAGCAATTTCCAAACCCGATGGCTACCCAGAAACATTGCAGAATGTTCCAGTCATGATGGTTATCTGCGCCGACCTAGAAGTTCTTGCTGCACTTGACCGTGATTTGGACCGCTACAAAATCGTCGGTGGCGCTTCGCTCTACCCATTTGTTTGGAACTTGCTTCTCGCTGGTCGCGCTCATGACCTCGGCGGAGTGATGACCACAGTTGGAATCAAGAATGAGAAGGCGCTGATGGAAGTACTTCAGATTCCAAGTTCATTTGCAGTAGCAGCAATCGTCACCATGGGCCACCCGGTAAAACATCTCACCAAGTTGACCAGAAAGCGCGTAGAAGACTTCACAACCATTGACACCTTCAATGGTGAAGTTTTTACTAACTAAGAACCGAGAATTTCTTCGTTATCTTCACCTTGGCGACGAGGACCAGATCTGATCTCAGGGCGCTTGCCATCGATGATGAGCGGTGTACGCATTGCCTGAACTTCTCCACCGGGAGTACTCATAGTTCCGAGGAAGTCACCGTCTGCAATCTGCTTTTGTGCAAATGCGCCAGCCACATCCAAAATCGGAGACATGGGCACGCCTGAGTGGTCGAGTTTTTCTAACCACTCATCAGTTGTGTGCTTTTCAAAAATGGAATTGAGCACACTTCGAAGTTGAGTGAGCTCTGTAACCCGGTTGTCGTTTAACTTCCATTCAACATGAGCAGCTAACTCAGGACTAGCGAGAGCTGTGACAAGTTTTTCGTACTGCGAATCAGTGCCGACCGCCAGCAGCAAGTAACCATCCCTTGTTTTCACTGGACCATAGGGGGCAATGCTCGGGTGATCATTGC
>Ga0304729_1000090_pt1 | contig 59175 bp, 76 predicted proteins | sample C_131016_MF_Meta_FD_190475 | JGI IMG/M metagenome (GOLD analysis project Ga0304729, IMG submission 190475) | Freshwater microbial communities from Lake Croche, Canada to study carbon cycling - C_131016_MF_MetaG (v2) (version 2) | ecosystem: Environmental > Aquatic > Freshwater > Lake | place... | reverse complement strand
ATTCTGTGATGAAAATTCTATTAATATCTCAAAGAGACTAAGAAAGTTTATGGAAAGAGATATTGAAATTTGGAAATCTAAACAAAAAAATAAAGATATTTAAAATTAAATTACTATATTTGTATTATGAAAAAAATAGAAGATATTAAATTTGACCCTGATAAGGTAATTAAAGGTGAAGAATTTGATAAGATTATTGAAGAACTTCAGTTACAAATAGAACTAATTGAAAAGAAAAGGCAGATTGATGATTGGAGTAAATTAAATAGACCAATGACAATTTAAAATAAAAATTAAAAATATTAGGCAGATATAAAACTTTTATCTATTTTTGTATAAAATAATAACAAAATAACCAAAAGGAACAAACCCTTTTTAATATATATATACACAATGACAACAATTAATTTAAATATGAACATGAATACACTGACAGTGGTGAATAATACGTTATGTATTAGACCTTGTGAGGGTTTTGATCTATTTAAAGGATTTGTCAATTAATGTAAACAAATTTTTATAAAAGATATCCAAAACCCTCAGTCAAAAACTGAGGGTTTTTTTATGTTTGAAATTTGGACTGGAAGCTTAGTGGCAAGCAACACGCTGTTAACGTGTAGTAAGTGGGATCGTAACCCACCCGGTCCTCAAAAAGAAATAAAACGGTGCGTACCGAGCCACACTGATAATGTGGATATTCGTAATGGTGTTGCAAATGTAGGTTCAAGTCCTATCGTACCGACAAAATGCCTCAGTAGCCGAGGTCGCCTTCTAAGCGACTAATCGTAACGGAACTGAAAATGTAGGTTCGAATCCTACCTGGGGTACAAAAGAATGTGTGAATGCTGATAAACTACAACAGCACTAGCCGAATGACTAGAGTGGATAATGGAAAGTAGATAACCACCACATCTGTAGGAGAATACCCTACCACATTCACAAAATGCCGGAGTGGCGAAATGGTTAATACGCGCTAGCCTTAGAAGCTAGTGTCTATATGACGTGTGGGTTCGAGTCCCACCTCCGGTACAAAAATAGTCCTGTAGCTCAGCGGTAGCAGCAACTCGCTTACATCGAGAAGGTCATCGGTTCAATCCCGGTCAGGACTACTAATAAGCACCTGTGGTCGAGTGGAGTAGAAATACGAAAGGCACTGGATTGCAAACTCAGTCACGGGGGTTCGAATCCCTCCAGGTGCTCAATAAGCTCTCTAAGCATTAATGGTGATGCGTTAGTCTTGTAAACTAAATAAATCGGATCGTTACCGGTAGAGAGCTCTAAAAAGCTTCTGTGGCGAAATTGGCAGCACGCGAGGGACTTAAAATCCCTTGGACCGGAAGGTCCGTATCGGTTCAAGTCCGATCAGAAGTACTAAATGGCGATATGGTGTAACGGCAAGCTCACTCGGCTCATATCCTTGAGGACCAGGTTCGATTCCTGGTATCGCTACTAATTAATTTTATTAGGATATCCTAACTTAGTCTTATTAACTATGTTAGGATCTTTAGCATGTTTTGGAAACTGTTTAGGATTATAATTATCATATTGGTCCAAGAACTTAAAATCTTCTCTTTTAAGTTTCATTCCATCAAATCTATTTAGAAACTTTATAAATGATTCTAAAGAATCATCTACTAAGGCAAATACTGTATTACTTGGATCAAATTTAGAATGATGTGATGTATATTGTATAACTTTTATTTTATTAGGTTCTTCAATACTAAATTCACAAGCCATAGCATCTCCATAAGTAATATCAATAGTTAATGTTATATTACCATCTTTATCATCTTTAGCAAAATAAATATCAAATTCTAAAGTATCAGGTGCTCCCCATATTTCTTCAGACTCTTCACTATAAAGAGGTGTGGAAGCATAAGTTATTTGAACCATATCAGAATGTAACATTATATTATCTTTCTTAAATTTATAAAGATTATTGTGATAATTTATTGTAATGAATTCTGATAATTCATTTTCCCATCTTTTATCATAGATAGTATCTAAAGTATTAGTCTTACTATCTATATTAGGTTTTATATTACCATTAGCTTTAATTGTTGCTTCAATATCTTCATTAAATCTTCTTAAATATTTCATAATGTATATATTTGTTTTCTATAATTCTTTTCTTATATTTGTATAAAATTTATAAAATGAAAAACATTGTAACAAGAATCGCGCCTTCACCAACCGGAAAATTTGTCCATTTGGGAAATTTAAGAACCTTACTTTATAACTACTTTCTTGCTAAAAGACACGGTGGTAAATTTCTTGTGAGGCTCGAGGACACGGATCAAGACCGTTATACTCCAGAATTTTTACAATATTTTAAAGATACTTGTGATTGGTTAGATATTGTACCAGATTACTCTTTTTGGAATCCAGACCCAGCAATTGGTTCTTTTATTCAATCAGAAAGAGATTATTCTGATAAGGTTAAATTTCTATTAGATAATGGATTGGCTTATTATGCTTTTGATACTAAAGATGATTTAGATATTTTAAAATCAAAAGGTCTTAAATATGATTCAACAACTCGTATGTCTATGAATAACTCCTTGACAAATCCTGATACTGATATTAATTCAGTTCCTTATGTTGTTCGTTTTGCTGTAACTCCAGATGTTGATATAGCTTTTGATGATGCTATATTAGGTAGTATTACTATTAATACAAATACTTTAGATGATAAAGTTTTAATCAAATCCAATGGTATTGGTTCTTATCATCTTTGTAATGTTTGTGACGATCATGATATGAAGGTTACTCATGTTCTTCGTGGACAAGAGTGGGTAAATTCTACTCCTTTTCATATTCTTATGTATAAAGCATTTGGATGGGATATTCCCACTTTTTCTCATCTTCCTTTAATTATGAATCCTGATGGCAAAGGTAAGTTAGCGAAAAGAACGGCCGCTAAATATGGCATTCCTATTGCACCACTTGGTTATACTGATGATAGCGGGGTTTATATTCCAGGTTGGAAAGATTTAGGTTATGATCCTAAAGCCTTTATTAACTCACTTGCTTTAATTGGTTGGAATCCTGGTAAGGATATTGAAGTTATGAATTTAGATGATATGATTAATTCATTCTCATTAGATAGAGTTCATAAGGCCGGTGCTCGTTTTGATATTGATAAAGCTAAATGGATTAACTCTCATTATCTAAAGGCTACTGATAACAAAGATTTAATTGACTTTATCAACATAAAAGATGGGAGATACTCTGATGATAGATTAGATAAGATTATTACTTTGGCTAAGGATAGATCTACTTTTAAGACGGATTTGAATCATATTGTGGATTTGTTTTTTGATACTCCTGTTATCACCGATTACTCAAAAATTGATGATAACTATACAAAAGTTATGTCGAGTTTTGTTGATAATATTGATTCTGTTGATTTTAGTAATAATGATAGTATTAAATTAACTATTTCTTCTATCTGTGATGGTTTTGGAATTAAGATTGGTAAAGTGATGCCTGGTTTGAGAATTGCTTTAGTTGGTGGAATTGCTGGTCCGGATTTAATGACTACAATGTCAATTCTCGGTAAAGACCAAGTGAAATTGAGAATTCTTAATTCTACTAAAACAGTTACTGTATAAAATAAAAAACCTCTGAATATTCAGAGGTTTTTTTATATTTATTCATTTCCAAGTGGAAAGTTTGGTAAACTTAATCTTGTATTAGCGTTATCCGCAAAAACTAAGTATTTAGATGCTTCTCCAATAATAGCTTGATTTAACATCTTATTATGTTCTTCTTTAGGAATAATATCTGTAAATAATCTGATATTAGTCATTTTCATATCAGAAGCAAATATCTCAGCAAATACTCCTTCTAATTGGAATTCAACTGGAGTCATATCTTGAGTATTTTCATAAACTAATTGAAGTAAAGTACTTTGTAAGTTCTGAGCATCATCTTCATCATCAACATTTCTCTTATAGATATATTGAGTTATAGTTCTTAATCTTTGGTCTATATTTAATAAGTAACAATACCAAGTATCTTCATCAAAAGCAACAGTATCTGGTAAATTAGATCCAGTTATATTATAACTATAAGTAGATCCACTTATATTAACTATTAATTCATCATTAATTAAATTTGATTTCCATCCTAAATTATTTGTAGAATCATATAAATTAAATAAGTTATAAACATCATCTACAACATAGTTATGTATATTAAACCAAGCCATATATCCAATATTATCTCCTTTTTTAATATAAGTGTCCATATTTTTATATCTAACTGCAACTGATCCTAAATCAATTGTTGCTAAATCATAATTTGACTTAGAAATAATATTACTTGAATTCTCAATTAGTTCTTTATCTATTTGAGCAAAGTAGTCCATTCTAATTGGATCCTTTGTTAATGTTGTATATTGTTCCTTGTTAGCTACGGCATCTTTATCTTGTTTAATTTCAACACCAAATAACTCTTCAATAGTTGTATTCTTAGTAAGTTCAGCAAGTTTATTTTTAATTTCTGGTGTACCAGCCTTGACATTTGCTTTCTGAGTGTATTTTTTCAATATCAATTTATAATAAATTGCAGAGTTATTGAAATTTCTAAATTGTTGAGCATGTTCTACTTGATACATTCTGTTCAGATCACAGAAGAATAAAAAGTCTTCTTTACTTGGTCTTCTTTGAGGTCCAAATATTTCTTTAAATTGTTGTTTAGTAATATGTGCTTCCATTGTTTCAAATAAATTCAAATCGAATTGATTCATCATTATTTGAGAATCTGGAAAGTTATTACCTTCAATTGAAACTTTAATATCTCCATTACAAACAACATTGTATAATTGATACTCATGTAAAGAATGATCTTGTCCTTGTTTATCTGGATCAGTAACAAAGTAAATAACTCTATGACCAAATATTTGTTGAGCGTCAGTACTTAACTTATTTAATAAATTAATAGCTGTATTTTGTTGGTAAGGATTATATAGTTGTGATTTATCTTCTGATGTAAGACCATATAAAGCATTTGTTGTATCACATTGCCCACCTGAATTTGAAACTCCAGTTGATGATGTGTTTGGTATAAAAGTACCATTTGCATCATAGTAACCAGAAACATTAGATTGACAACATTCTCTGATACCATATAAATTGGTTTTGAAATAATCTTTACTTACATTTTGAAAGTCTCCAATTAAATTAACATCTTGAATTGTTATATTAGAAGTTGAATTATTTTCTATTGAATATTCAACTTGAAAAAATCTAATAGGATTTATTCTCAATGATGTGATATTTTCTTTAGTAAATGGTTCCCAACCTGAAAAAGTTCTACTACTATCTTGTGAGAATCTATACTTAATATTAACATCTGTAAGAACTGATGATGATATAATTTCAATATCATCTACTTTGAATACTTTATAAATATAAGGAGCTTTTAATATAGTTGATTCACCTACTTTTAATTTAATAGGCACATCACCTGTTTCAATATTTACTTCAAGCAATCCACTTAATTTATATTCTAATAATCTAATAATACCTATTGTTGATGATCCACCTCTGGTCCATTTAACATCCACATATAAAGGATCTTTTGGATCAAATGGTGGAAAATTATCAATATCAGATTTCAGTTCTTGAAAATCACTCCAAGATGTTGAATTTCTAGATAATCTATAAGTTGTTGTTAAAAATCTTGTATCAGTTGATCCTAAAGTATCATATGAAAATGTTGTAAGTTTATTAACATCCATTATATCTACAAAACTTATTGTATATTCATCACCTGATTTATAAAAAATAGGAGTTGATTCAGAAGATGAAGTAGCAGCTGTTATACTAAATTGATCTGATATAGATAAAGTTCCATTTAATGTATCTGATATTATTTGTTGCATAATGTATATATTAAAATATGCTTTTCAGTTTTAATATATAAATTTATGGAGACAATAAGTAGGACTTTTATAGAGAAGTCAAAATTAAAACATAATGGTATATTTGACTATTCATTAGTTGATTATGTAAATAGCCAAACAAAAGTAAAGATAATATGTAAAGAACATGGTGTTTTTTATCAAACACCTAACAATCATTTAAGTGGTCAAAAATGCCCTTTTTGTAGAGTTAATAGAAAATCGAATACTATTGAGTTTATAGAGAAGTCAAAATTAAAACATAATGGTATATTTGACTATTCATTAGTTGATTATGTCAATGATAAAAATAAAGTAAGTATAATATGTAAAGAACACGGTGAATTCAACCAATCACCAAATAATCACCTAAAAGGACAGGGTTGTCCTAAATGTGATAAAAGTTTTAAATTAAATATTTCGGATTTTATTAAAAAATCTAATCTAAAACATGGAAATAAATATGATTATTCACTGGTTAAATATATTAATAATATAACCACGGTATCTATTATTTGTAATCTGCATGGTATTTTTAATCAAGTTGCAAGAAATCACCTAATTGGATATGGTTGTAAAATATGTGCTGGTAATTTAAAATCATCAACTGATGACTTCTCTTATAAGTCAAATATTATACATAATAATAGATATGATTATTCATTAGTTGATTACAAAAATGCTCTAACTAAAGTACGGATAATATGTAGACAACATGGTGAGTTTATTCAAACTCCTAATAAACATCTAAACGGAAGAGGGTGTCAAATTTGTGGATTAAAGTATGGTTTGATGGAAAATGATTGGTTAGATGTTATTGGAATAGAAAAAAAAGATAGACAAGTTAGTATAGGAAAATATGTAGTAGATGGTGTAGATAAAGTTAATAATATTATATATGAGTTTAATGGTGACTTCTGGCACGGAAACCCTAATATTTTTGAATCTAATATAGTTAATAGTGTTATTGGTAAAACATTTGGAGAATTATATAGAAATACAATAATTAAAGAGGAATATCTAAAAAGTATGGGGTATAAAATTATATCTATATGGGAATCTGAATATTTAAAGAAATATAAAAATAAATAGTAGTTTTATATTATAAAAATTACTATATTTGTATAACAAAAAATTTATACTATGAATATTAAGAATATGTTTCTGTCTTTGACTAGCAGAACCTACCCACACGGTACTGAAAAGGATATATTTCCTTTATTAAATTCAGATCTTAAAGAAGATGAATTTGGTAACTTGTTTATTAAAATCGGTGAAAGTGATGTTATGTTTACTGCTCACTTAGATACAGCAACATCAGCACTTAGTGAAGTTGTTCATGTTTTTGAAGGTGTTAATATTAAAACAGACGGTAAATCTATTCTTGGAGCAGATGATAAAGCGGGTGTGACTATTATGTTACATATGATTGAAAATAACATACCAGGTCTTTATTACTTTTTCTTAGGTGAAGAAGTTGGTTGTGTTGGTTCTAGAAAAGTTGCTACTAAATACAAAGAAGAAAAACAAGAAGGTATAAACAAAGTAATTTCATTTGACCGTAGAGGTACTACATCAATTATAACTTATCAAAGTGGAAGTAGATGTTGTTCAGATAAATTTGGTGATGAATTATCAAAACAATTAAATTTAGCAAATGACACATTTTCTTATAAAAATGACACTACTGGACTTTTAACTGACTCTATTCAATTTGTTAAATTATACCCAGAGTGTACTAATATTTCTGTTGGATATCAAAATGAACACACATTTTCCGAAGTTCAAAATATTGAACACTTAGAAAAATTAGCTGAAGCTTGTTTGAAAGTAGATTGGAATAACTTACCTGTTGATAGAGATCCTTCTAAAACTGAATACAATTATGGTTCTTATGGTGGAAGATGGGGAAGTGAATATGATTATGACTATGATTATGGTTACAAAACTTGGACTAATCCAACTACCCCGGTTGATAGAACTGAAAAAACTTGGTTTCATGATGCTAAGTTTAATTATGTTTCAAGTGTTGAGATTAATACTTTAACTAAAAGAGTTGTTTCTGTAGATCTTTGTAAAGAAAGAATTGCTCTTGAGCAAGAAATGATTGATAAAGTACTTGTTCAACTTGAACTACACTATATTAGATCTGAATGGGATGGATTCAAATTAAAAGTTTACTATGAATTTGACCACTCATCTGATTGTGATAGAAATGATTTAATTGAATATCTACCAGTTTTAGATTATAAAGAAATTGAAGAGTTAAAAGACTATGGTGATGAAGTATTTTCTAAAGTAGAATCAAAATCAAAATTAAAGCCAACTAATAAACCAACCTATAGACCTGTTGATAATGATTCAATCAGTGGATATTGTGAAGACCTATATGACTAAAGAAATTGAGATATTAAAAATAGGTAAAATCCTACCACCTATTAAAGGAAATAAGTCAACAGCAATGGTTGTTTATGATTGTGGTCCAATATATGATTACTATGTTAATATTCTTAAAGAAGAATGTAAAAATGATTATAACTTTCTAAGAACAGAAAAATCTATTATTTCAGATAGATTCTCTACAAGAGTCGCTGGTAGAATAGGCGAAGGTGACTCTTATGTTGGTAAGTTTGATGACTATCCACAAGTTGGTAAGTCATTTACTCTTGGTAATGGATCTTGGTCTACAACTACTGTTATCAATATAATTGATGAGAATATAATTATCACAAAGAATTCTATATATGCTATTCATGATGTCTCGAAAATGAGAGATAAAAAATTGAAAGATTTAGGAATATAAACCCACTTTAAAGTAGGTTTTTTTATGATAAAAATTTAATATATAGAATATGAAATATATTAAAAAGTTCAATGAGAATAAAATATCTATTTTTGACTCTTCTGAATGGGTAAAACTTTTGCCTAAAAAACTAACTATTATTAATCAAAATGGTGAGTTTACATTAGATGTGAAAAGTTTGGAACCTGGAGATGATGGATACCCTGGTATTTATAATTTAATGAATTGTGTTTCGGTTATGTACTCTCAGAGTACTCTTGATAAAAAAGATGATGATCCAACAGCAGATGGTGAACCAGACAACTTACAATTTGATATTACTATGGTTAAAGATAATGATGGAACAGAATCTAATCCTTCAAATTCACTAAGATTAAACATTGACTTAACATATGGTGACTCAATGATGTATGAGTTTACAATTGATTATCCAAATAAAGTAAATGTGCATCATTATAATGGTAAAGATTCTTTATATGATCCTGAAACATATTTTGGTTTTTCTGATGAATCACTAAAAGAATTAGTTACCTTCTTCAATAGATTTGGATTTGAAACAACTACTGGTGATTATAAATTTATAGATAGTGATATAGATAGTTATGATTATAAGAGACCTACTGAAAAATATCTAAAGGACCCTAAGACAATCGGTAATAGGTTAATACCTATGATTATGGATGACGAAATGAAGTCAAAGGTTGATAATTTAAAAGGTGGTGATAAAATTAAAAGATATAATGATTTTAAAAAAGATACAGAATAATTTGGTGGATTAAAAAACCTACCTTATTTTTGTGAATTGGGATGGGAAACGATTCAGATACAAGTCTCAATTTTTTTACAAAATAAATTAGGCAGATATAAAACTTTTATCTATATTTGTATAAAATAAGAATAAACATTAAAAGAGACATAAACAATTTACTATATAATAAAATGAAAACAATTAACGTAAATATCGCACAAGTTAACCCGCAACCTCAGGATCAGGATTCTAAGGAAGTGACTAACTATGTCTTTACAATAAGTTAATTAAAAACATTAAACGATTTGTAAACCCTCATAAGTTAGTTCTTATGAGGGTTTTTTATTGTCTTATGGTGTAATTGGCAACACGTCGGTTTTTGGTACCGAAGAGTCGAGGTTCGAACCCTTGTGGGACAACACGAAGTATAATTGGACAGAAACGTACTCTTTTGGGAATAGAGTAAAAGAATTCTCAAAAACTAGGTGTAGCTCAGTTTGGTAGAGCGGGGAGTTTGGGACTCTCAGGCCGCAGGTTCGAACCCTGTCACTTAGACAAAAATATGGATCTAGGGGATGCTTGGTGTGTCCGTCCGACTGTCACTCGGAAGATCAGGTGGGTTCGAATCCCATTAGATCCGCATGTTTGGGTTCGTTTTTGATAGGGACCGTTTAATTTTTAATATATAATCTATGTATATAAAAGAATGTAAATGGTGTAAAAAATTAATATTCGTTGAAAAACAACAAGGATTTGCTTCACATGTTGCGTGTTGTGATGAAAATCCAAATTTTGAGAAAAGAAAAGAAAATCTTAGTAAGTTATTTAAAGGTTGTAATAAAGTTGATAGAGTTGTAGAAATTAGAAATTGTTTAAGATGTAATACTAAATTTGAGGTTGAATCTACGATATCTGAATTTGAAAGAGATAAAAATAAACAAATTTTAAGAAAATATTGTTCTGATAAATGTTCTAGACAAAGAACACTATCTGAAGAAACAAAAAGTAAAATAAGAAATTCGTTAATTTTAAATGGAAATATGTTTATCCCGCCTAAAAGAGATAAGAAGATAATACAATTTACTTGTTTAAAATGTGGAGAATGTGGAGTTAATCAAAAATACAGAGAACAAAAGTATCATAAAAAATGTTGGTTAGAGATATCAGGTGGTATTAAAAAAGGAAGTAGTAGAGGTAAGTCAGGGTGGTATAAAGGTTATTGGTTGGATAGTAGTTATGAATTAGCATATTTAATATATTGTATTGATCATAATATAAAAATTGAAAGAAATAAAAAAGGATTTGAATATTTTTATAAAAATAAAAAACATTTATTTTATCCAGATTTTATAGTTAATGATGAGTATGTGGAAATTAAGAACTTTGAATCGGATTTAACAAATGCTAAAATTTCATATTTCCCATATGAAATAAAAGTTATATACAAGAAAGACATAAAGATATATTTAGACTATGTGGTCGGTAAATATGGAAAAAATTTTATATCTTTGTATGAATAAAAATATAACTAATATTGTAAAAAAAGAAATTAAAATGAGAACAACAACACAATTCCAGCAACAACAAATTAATCGAACAGATTGATAATGGAATAGTATTGTGTAAACTTTACAAACCCTGTTCAATCTTTTTGGACAGGGTTTTTTTATTTCATACAAATTCCGGTAGAATGAGTTTGACATTTAGAAATTTAATATAACAAATTGTCCGGTGGTGAAATGGCAGCCACATCCGCCTTTGAAGCGGATGCCGAAAGGCGTGTAGGTTCGAGTCCTACCCGGATAGCAAAACTACTCTAGATAGTAGTAATATTGGAAAATAGTATAATGGTTATTATTTCTGACTTTGAATCAGAAGATACAGGTTCGATCCCTGTTTTTCCAACTAAACAACATATAAAAATATAAACATTATGAATTTCATAGAAGAAAAAATATTAGAAAAAGGAAATCTTGATAAGTTAAAACTTCGTTTTCCACCAGAACCAAATGGAGCTATACTAAACGATGGTAGAGTTGTGGGTGGTCTTCACTTAGGTCACGCTAAATCCATTATATTAAATTTTGGATTAGCAGAAAAGTATAATGCTCCGTGTGTGTTAAGATTTGACGACACGAATCCAACAACTGAAAGAAAAGAGTTTGTAGATTCAATGATTGAAGATATAAAATGGCTTGGTTATACTCCAAGTGAAATCAGATACACCTCTGATTATTTTGATTTTCTTTATGAATGTGCTGTTACTTTAATTAAGAAAGGATTAGCTTATGTTGATGATTCAACATCTGAAGAAATTGCTAACTTAAAAGGAACACCAACTTCAGTTGGTAAAGACTCACCTTATAAATCTAGAAGTATAGAAGAAAACTTAGACCTATTTAATAGAATGATATTAGGTGAATTCTCTGAAGGTTCTAAAATCTTGAGAGCCAATATTGATATGACTTCTCCTAATATGATTTTAAGAGATCCGGTTCTTTATAGAATTATCAGTAAGTCACACCACAGAACTGGTGATACTTGGAAGATTTATCCAATGTATGACTTTGCTCATCCACTTTCAGATTATAAAGAAGGTATCACTGATTCTTTATGTACTTTAGAATTTGAAGTTCATAGACCTTTATATATGTGGGTCTTGGAAAATTGTGATTTAGAAAATCCACTTCCAGAAGAAACTGAGTTTGCTCGTTTGAACATTGACTATACAGTTATGTCAAAGAGAAAATTAAAAAGATTAGTTGAAGAAGGATTTGTAGATGGTTGGAATGATCCAAGAATGCCAACTATTTCTGGTTTAAGAAGAAGAGGTTTTACACCAAATGCTATTAAAGATTTCTGTGATAGAATTTCTGTTACTAGAAAAGAGTCAGTTGTTTCTTACTTGCTTTTAGAAGAATGTTTGAGAACTGATTTGAATGTAGTTGCTAATAGATTGATGGGTGTAATGAATCCCGTTAAGTTAGTTATTACTAATTGGGATGATGGAACTGAAATGGTTGAAGTTGAAAACAATCCTGGTGATGAAAGTGCTGGTACTAGAATGATTCCTTTTAGTGGTGAGTTATTTATTGAATCGGAAGATTTCAGAGAAGAAGCTAATAACAAATTCCACAGATTAAAGTTGGGTGGTGAAGTAAGATTGAAAGGTGCTTATGTTATTAAAGCGAATGAAGTTATCAAGAATGATAGTGGAGAAGTTATTGAAATTAGATGTACTTACGACCCTTTAACAAGATCTGGTATGACTTTTGAAAGAAAGATTAAAGGAACTATTCACTGGGTATCTGCTGAACATGGAGTTAGAGTTAATGTAAATGAATATGATAGATTATTCAATGATGAATCACCGGATAAAAATGAAGATGATTTTATCAATTACATCAACACAGATTCACTTATAATTAATGATAAGGCAATCTTTGAACCACACGTTTTAAACGTCAAGGAGCCAGTTCAAATGATGAGAAAGGGGTATTATATTTTAGATACTGATGGTAAAAGTTTCAATAAAACGGTAAGTTTGAAAGAAGGTTTTTCTTTAGTCTAATACTTCGGTGTCATTATTAAAAAGGTTGTAAGATTTGTAATGGTTGATTATGATGATCAATTTGATATTGATAAAGCCTATATGGAATGTGATTTTGATGAGTTTATAAAGCTAATAACAATACCTGGTTAAAAACAAAAATACTTCTGATATCATATTAAGTAGTAAGTAATCTTACATAAAATTAAAAACTTAATATGATAGAAATTTTTGATCCAAAAGAAAATATAGTAAAAAAAATTACTAGAAAAAATGGTAAAAATATTATTAGAATATTAGAGGTTGTATTAAGATTTTCCTCTCCATTTATTTACTTTTATTTTATTAGAAGTTAAGCTACCTCCCATCTTCCGTCTGATAAAAATTTATAAGATCCGATAAACTCACATTTCTTCCATTGATCAGGAGATATTAAAGAAAGAAATTCTTCACCGGATTCTTTTTTATATAAGTGATAAATTTCACCAGTTACTGGTTCAAAGTTATGACTAGATTTATAAAGTCTTTCATTGATACTAATCTCATTCATTAATGATTCATATTCTTTAGTCATTTCTTCAAACTTAGAAGAATAGTATTTTTTTACTTTACTAGTTTTTTCTAATTTGAAAAGACTGATATTATCAGGCTCAAATTTTGGACCACCAACTTCCGTTGGATATCTTTTAGATAATCTGTTTTCTACAAAACTATCAGGCATTTTCTTTTCCATAAAAATTATATTAATAATATATATAATGTTTATAAAAGTATATCATGATGATACATGAATTTGCTTTTATTAGTAAATATTTTTGTTTATATTTGTAATTAATATATAATTTAATGACCTCTATATTCAAAATAAAATTCGATAAAAATTCCGACTTCTTAAATGATGATTATGATAGATTGGATGATTATGAAAAAGAAGTTATTTCTAATATTGATGTAGAATCATTTTTTGATTATGACGATGAAGATGATAAATATACTTGTATTTTGATTACATCAAACTTTGAAATCGAAAAATATATTTCTATATTGAAAAATAATTTAATTAAATTTGAATTAAAAGATATATCTAAAAGTGTATTAAAAGGTAAAATTGATGTAGAGATTTTATTAAAAGATAAATATTTACCAACAAGTCAGATAAAATTTAATATCTTTATGGAAGGTATTAATTATTGGACAATGGAAAATATAGATATTGATATTATCCTTGATAGAATATCAGAAGTAGGAATGAACAATTTAAAAGAAGTAGAAAAAGATTTTCTTAAAAACTATAAAATATGAAAAATATAATCACTAAAATAGCTCAAAAATGGGCTGACAAAATTATTAAAAATGTTCAAGAATCTCAAACAGATTCCGAATTTAATTTTTGGGTTTCACAAGGTCTAAATCTTGATGATTTCTGTATTAGAAAAGGTATTTATTTAAATTAATATGAATGTTTTTATAGACGACATCCGTACTCCGGATATGTCACATAAATCTGGTAAAGGTTTGGGTTCAGATTATTCTGATAAAAACAAATGGGTTATCGTTAGAGATTACTTCCAATTTGTTGATATTGTGAATAAACATTTTGATGAAATTGAATTAGTTTCATTTGATCATGACCTTGCTTGTGTTAAAGATGGACAAGAATATACTGGTAAAACAGCTGCTGATTACTTAATTAATTACTGTTTAGATAATGGTAAAAAGTTTCCAAGTTGGTATGCACATACTGATAATACATCTGGTCGTCAAAATATAATTGGTGCTATCAATTCTTACTTAAAAAATGTAGAAGGATTTGATATTTCTGATTTTAGATATTTTCATAATGGAATTTTAAATGGTAAAATGGTATGAGTAACTTTATAACAAGGCATATAATAAGTAAAATAGAATCAGAGATAAAAAAGAAACAATCTATTTTAAAGCATGAGAGTTTCTATTACTTTGATATTCCAGTTAGTAATGGTGTGAAAAAGATTAACAGATTTAACAGATGGAACCCTTATATGACAGAAGAAATACTACCGTATAGTTGGTATACTTTACAAGGTGGAACTCTTGTAGAGATTTTAGATAAAATTAAAAACAATAAATTTTATATTTATAAAAAAGTAAATGGTAAAGATTGTAAAACAAGAATAAGAAATGAGCAAGTTAGTAAATAAGGATTTTAAAGGATATGGTTTACAATATGACTATAATACTCAAAGTAATTGTGATGAACATGCTTGTGATGATGAAGGAATTTGTCGTTGTTCTACGATAGAAAATGCTCGTGTTGAAAATGTTGATGTTAAAATAATTGTAGATAAGATTTATGATTTATATTTTGATAATTCAAAATCTACTAAAAGACATAATACTATCAATTCCATTTTATATGGAATGGGCAAGGAAATAGATATTTATACTATAGATAGAATTGTTCGTGCTCATAAAATTTGGAAATCTGATAATTGGGATATTTCAATTGAAGGTGGTTATTATGGTGAGGAATTAGGAGATATAAAAATAATTGAGTCACTTGCTAAAAGAATTGAAAGAGATTTAGATTTGGCTTTTGATATTGATGATTTAGATAAAAGAATTGAATTTATTTTAAATATTGAATATGGATATATTTTACCAGAGTTAGTTAATTCTAAATATGAAATAGTGGAGATTAAAAAATCAGATATTATATTTGGAAGTGATGGTCATTATAGAAAAATACAAATGGAAAAGTTAGAACATTATTCTAATAAGAATTATTCTGGTATCAGAGGTATTGTTAAAGAAAAAGATGGTAAGTTTAGATTAATAGATGGATATCACCGTGTCTATAAATTTGATGGTGATTTAATTAAAGTTTTAATAGCAAAATGATTAACTTCTTTCATGATGGAAATAATATCGGATTCTCTATCAGTGGAGTTTTCGGTCTTATTTTTCTGTGTTTTTTAATATATGAAACAGGGTTTTTTTTATTTACAAGAACATTTACTATTCATAAGATATATCTTTCTATTGTAGTTAGAAGACAAATAAAATTAATGATACCTAAATGGTGGAAAACTCATATTAATTTTATTTTTACTAATAAAAGAGATAAATATTATGAAATTTATGTTAAATTTAATAGAAGATTTAATGATGGTAGAACAATACATTTTATTAAAGTAAATTCAGTAGGTAAAATAATTGAGTCTGATTTTGTTAATACAATTAATCAACATGACCAGAAATATCAAAGTGAAATTTAAACAATGGTTAAGAAATAAGGCTTTAGAAGATATTGGAATTTAAGACCAAATACCATCTTCTAACTCTTCAAATCTGTCAGATAATTTAATTAATCTCTTTTTTATCTCAACTTTATATTCCTCTTCATCTTCAAATCCTAATTCTAATTTTAATTGACCTTTATTTGTTAGAATATCTCTTAATTTTGTAGTTTCGGATTTATATCTTAATGCTAATGGCTTTATAATTTGTTCTAAATTTAATTGATATGAAAATTTATCAATTACTATTTTGTCATTTTTATCAATATCATATCCTAATAAGAAAGCATCAACTTCAGTTAAGTAGTCAATACCCATTAAATCAATAGAATCATCTTTATTTGGTTCAGTTACTAAATATACATTAGTTGATATGGTCTTAGGAATCCACTTATTATTGTAATCTTTAGTCATTATTGATTTTAAAATATAAGAGTATTCATTCCATTCATTCCATCTAGCTGATAATTTTTCAAACCAATAAGAACTCTCATCTATTCTAATAATATTTGGATCTTCATCATAATACCAATCAGCATCATCATAATTTTCAATACTACCATCTGAATAAACTTTATTAATTACTTTACAAGCATTATCTGTGTATATGTGATAACCTTTAGCTTCTGAGTATACTGTATCATCAAAATGTAAATATTCATCAATAGATTCATCAAATACAATATCATCATAATCAGATGGATACCAACCTCTATGTCTTCTATTACCCATAGTAACTTCAACAGCAGAATCCCTTAGAAGATAATCACCAAGTCTGTCAGAATAAACAGCATCATCTTCTGGTATTCTTCTATCATGCCATTCAGAATAAACACCACCTTCTATTTCATTATATCCACCAGTTGTTGAATCTAAAATATATTGTCCTTCGTTTTCATCTGTATCACTATCATTATAAAAATAACCATTATTTGGATTATATCTTCTAAAAGTATCCATATAAGGATATTTAGAATAATCATAATCTTCAATCACTCCAGAAACTTTAAAAGGTTTAACCTTTACAGTCATTCCTACATTTTTGTCTACTCCCTCTATATTAACTGTTTCACAACTGTGATGGTTGTTATAAGATTTATAACACCATCCTTGTTCTTTAGCGTAGTTTCTGAATTTTTGAACATCGGAATCTTTTATAGTGTATTGTCTATCCATAAAATATTCAATACCTTCTACCGGTCTACCTAAACTTCTGATAGATTTTAATTTCCAAACAAGAGCTCTTCCTAAAATCTTATCATCTTCTTTTAGAATAAGCATTTTACATACTTCAGGATTCATTTCATAAATTCTAAATATAGAACTATTCTTTTCTGCCATACAAGAACTACCAAGTGTTCCAGATACCTGAGCATAGTTTCTAGAATTGTACCAAAATCCAATATCAACTCCTTCAACAACTTCAAATTTCTCAGCAACTTTTACTAAAGCAGCTTTAAATGAATTAACAAAATCTTCTCTTTGTTTGTCATTATATTTACCAGGAAATAATTTATTAATAAATTTACCTATTCCAATTTGACTTCTTGATTTAGTTGAAACACCACTAGCTCTTGATGAACCTCTTTTATCTAAATCAAAAAGTTCATCTGCTAAATCTTTATCAACTTTAGTATCAATATCATCTATATGTGGAAATTTTTCAATAATATTCTTTTTAGCATTTCTCATAGTTGAGAAACTTAAATATCCTTCTTGATCTAAATCAACAAAAGTAACATCTGGTTTAATATCAGTAGTTTCTGATTTCCTTAAATCTAAAGCAATATCAGAATCTATTTTATTAATAATCTTTCTTAAATCAGGCGAATAATAAAGTATAGACTCATTTATTGCCCTTTCTAACAATAACTCAGATAAAAAACTATTATATTTACTAATCATATAAATCTATATATTAAAATTTAGTTTTTAATAAATAGATTTAGTATATTTGTATATTAAAAAAATAATTTACTTTAATGAAAATAAAAAAGTTTAATCAGTTTAATACTGATATTAAAGAACCATTTGTTATTGTTCTAATCGGCCCTCCGGCTTCGGGTAAAACAACTTGGATTAAACAAAATTTCCCAACAACTAATGTAATTAGTCGTGATGATATTGTTATGGAAGTATATGGTTCAAAAAACTATACAGAAGCATTTAAAAATGTCGATCAAAAAGAAGTAGATAGAATTCTACATGAAAGACTTGTTGATGCTAACCTACAAAAGAAAAATGTTATTATTGATATGACTCATATGGCTTCTAAACGTAGAAAACATAATTTAAATTATTTCTCTAATGATTACTATAAGTTAGCGGTTATCTTTCCAATTTTATCAGAAGATGAATATGAAAGAAGAAATAAGAAAAGAATTGAGGAAGAAAATAAAGATATTCCAATTCATGTTATTAAAAGTATGATTTCATCATATCAACCAGTTACTCCAGAAGAAGGTTTTGATAAAGTAATATCAATTTAATAAAAAATCCAAGATTAATCTTGGATTTTTTGGTATTTAAGAACATTTATATTATATTTGTCTTAAATATAAGATATATATGAACAATTTAGATACAACATACTCTTTGAAGCTAAATAATCTTAAATTACAAGATGGTGATTATGTAAAATCATCCGATTGGACTGAAAAGATTTATGAAAATGGTGGATTTACAAGCAATGATCAATTTATGGTTTTTAATTGTGATGGTGTCGAAGTTGTTGTTGATTTTGAACTTACTGTTGATGGTAGAGTTGAGCATGATCCAGGTGATTATTGGACTCCTTCATACACGGATATAGATATTACTGATGTTGATGTAGAAGTAAAGTCTTTAACTGTGGATGAATGGGAAGTTGAATTGACCAAGGAAATTGAAGATTTTCTTGTAAAAGAAATAAAAAATTATTTATAAAATGAATAAAGTCTATTTTGACAAAGATTTTTATGGATGTTGGGTGGTAAAAGAACTAGATGATTTTTACACCTTCAAATACATAAACAGAAAAACAAATGAGGAGTTCAATGGAATTCTCTCTTGGAAAAAATCAGTTAATAATGAAGATTATGGGTTAGATGATAATTGTCGTCTTTATTCATTAGATTTAATGGATGATGAATTTCTATTTTATGGTAAATACTCTAATGATAGATTTTTTATCTATTCAATTGATAAAGATAAGTTAGAATCACTTCTCAATGAAAAAGATATTATATTTGTTGGTGAAACTTTAGAAGATGTTAGTAACTAAAGAAGAATTAATTGAATATACTAAGAATCATCTAAAAATGAGTAGTGACTTTGGTCTATTTTATAGGATTAAAGATATCAAAATTTTAGAAGTTACTATAAATGAACCATTTGCAGTAGCTTATGTTCAATATAAAACAGAAGTCTATAAAATACATGATGGGTTTATTCCAAATATCGGTAAGTTTGTAGATGGTACTTTAACTATTGATTTAACTAAAACCGAATTTAAAAGAGATATAAAAATAAATAGAATATTAAACTCAGATGATTAGTCTGGGTTTTTAATTTTATATATACTCTTATGAAAGTAAGAAAATTAGGAGATAAAAAGCCAAAAGTTTTAATATTCCAAGGATCACCAAGAGATAAAGAAACCTGTTCTGGTATGGATTCCAAAACACACGGTGTTGTAGAACATATGGTTGAAAAATGGTCACCATTTGTTAATTTCAAAATTATTGATCTTGCTGTTAATCAATCTAAGAGACCTACCATTCAACCATGTAAAGGATGTATATCAACTGCTGGTGGATATCACTGCCATTTTAAATGTGTTGCTTATGACCAGAGAGTGCATACAAAAGATGGATTTATAGAGATTCAAAATATTAAAATAGGTGATATATTACAAGATGGTAATGTTGTTTTAAATCACATGAAGACATCCGAGTCTGAAAAAATATATGAGTTAAAACTAACTGATGGTAGAAAACTGGAGATAACAAATGATCATAAAATAAAAGTTCTATCAACGGAAAGATATAGAACAAAGGAATCTAATTGGAAGTTCTTTAGAAAAGAAGAATGGGTTGAACTAAAGTATATAAAAGTTGGTGATAATATACCTTATATAGAAACAGATTTTATTTTCAAAGATGACTTTTTACAAAATGAGTTTCTAATTTATGGATTGATATGGGGAGATGGAACATTTGCAAATAATACACCATTATTATATGTTGATAAAAAGGAATTTGAGTTTATAGAGGAAATTAAAGATAAACTAGGAAGTGAAATAATATCTATAATTGACCATAAAATAGACCATTCATATAAGATTAGCGATTTATATGATAATTATACAACAGAGATGATTAAAATAAATTTTGGAACTAAAATAGGTAAAAGAATGATTAGTATTTTACCTAAAACAAGTGCTAAAAATAGAAGACTGAGTATAGATGTTTTCAAATCAAACTCCGATATATTTAACTTTTTTAATGGATGGATATCAACTGATGGCTGTATTACGAAAAGCGGTATTATTTTATATAACACAAGTTATAATTGTCTAAGAGATGCTCAGTTACTGTTATCAAGAGTGGGTATAAAGTCTAATATATCTGACATTAGTCATAAAGAGATAGTAGTTAGAGGTAAAAAACACCAAAGAACTTCCTCACTTACTATATCAGACCAATATTCTGTTAAAATAATACATGATAATATAAAACTTTTAAATATAAAGAAAAGAAATAAATTAGATAATTATTTTAATCTTAAAAGAAGAGACTTAAAGCATGAATATTCAAAAGTTAAATCCATTAGAGAAATTGGACTAAAGCCGGTTTATGATATTGAAGTATCTAATTCAAATGAATTTAACTGTGAGGGTATAAAAATACATAATTGTTCATGTTATTTCAAAGGTGATAAAGAAAAACCAGATTTATTAAAAGAATTAGATGTTTATAATTTATTACAAGAATGTGATGCTTTTATTATAGTTTCTCCTATTCACTGGCATTCACTTTCTTCTCAAATTAAATTATTATTTGACCGTTTAGTTTGTACCAATCTTACTTTAACTATTGAAGATGCTAAAAAATTAATGGGTGATGGTAATATTAAAAATTCTGAAATAACTGGTAAGTTTGCTCGTTCTGGAAAACATGATGATATGTTAAGAAATCATTTAGAAGGAAAAGTTGCGGCTTTCTATACACATGGTGATGATGGTGCTGATGATTATGAGGGTAAAGAATTACCTGAATCTTATAATGATGTAATGCATGATCCATTCTCAATTGATCCAAAAAGTGTTTTAACACCTTTTATATTACAATTAAAATACTCTGGTATTTTTGTTCCTGATAATTTAGTAGAAGCTTTTTATACTAATAAGGGAATGAATTATTATGATGCTAATAAAACATTTAATAAGAATAAAGAGTTCTTTGACAGAGCTGATAATTTATTAGAAAATTTATTAGATTATTTAGATACTATTTAAAACTTCCTTTTATTTTTTTATAGAAATTTTACAAAAAATTTGGTGAGATTAAAAATCCTCCTTACATTTGTATAAAGAAATCAGAAATGATTTTAGTTCATTGAAATAATTATTATAAAACATATTGCGGGGTAGAGAAGTGGTCAACTCGTTGGGCTCATAACCCAAAGATCACAGGTTCGAATCCTGTCCCCGCTACGAGTTTACCTACTCGACTATAAGATAAAGATGTTAAGGTCTTTATACACAAACCATTCCGAGAGGGTGTTAGGTGTGAGGGGTAGAAAGTAATTAAAAATAAATTAGGTAGATTAAAATAAATTATCTACTTTTGTAAAACAAAATTGAAATAGAGAGTATAAAATAAAGAAATTAGTTTTTACAAAAATATTTGGTAGATTAAAATAAATTATTTATCTTTGTAAAACAAAATTAAAAACAAAACTATAAAAATAGTTCTTTAACATATTGAAATTACAGAAATAATGACCTCGGTCATTAGAGTAAGTGGGGCGGCTTATAGTCCATAAATAATCTCTGAAAGGAGGATAAAGTGATCACAAATGCTAAATGTGTTTGCGGCTTGACCGAAAGGTTGAGCTCGGGTAAGCAAACGGAATACCACTATTCCTTAGTAATCGAGGGTAACACTGTAGATGAAATGGTTTAGTGACTAGGTAAGTGTAGATTGTCTAGTTGACTTCGGAAGAAGAATAGGAATAATCCGTAGGAATTTTGCGAGAAGTGGTGACCAACCAGTTATCATCATTGCGAGTTTCAACTTGAGAGGTATCTCAAAGTCGAAAGACAATTCATTGTACAGGTGGTGCTGTTAATGAACACTAAACTGACTACCAAGTCGGTGACCTGCTAAGGTAGGGTCTAGTGAAGATATCTTAAAGAGTTGTGATGGAGGCATCACACGGAGTAGTCTAGAATTTTTGAGGTCAAAAGCTTTGAAAACTAAGAGATAACCACTACTTCGACATAAATCTACGGCACTAAAATTTGAAATTTAATTCAAAACTAAACTCAAATCGAAAGTGTTATCTAGTTACTGATGAAAGGTACCTACTTAGTCAAGAGTTGTTCTTGGCCACATAAGTCCGAAAGACTGGTGTGATTTCATCGAAAAGCTTATAGGGAGTCGAATCCCGAACTAGCCTGCGAGGGTTGGATAAGTAGAGTAGAGGGAGAGTGATCAGTGACTCAAGGAGTGGTTAGTCTAACTAACCGGTATTGACAGGATACCATCCAAAAGATGGTGGATAGATTTGGGAACACATAATCCAAACAAAGACTTGTCGTATAAGGATGTAATCTCAGTCCTTTTTTTTATGGTCAGTTCGTCTAGCGGCATTCAGGACGGATATCTATTCAGATATCAAACATTGGTTCGAATCCAATACTGACTACTAAGTTTTCGTAGTGGTTAACTTACTCCGAGAGGAGGGTCTGTCATTGACAGTGTGACTACCTCAAAGTCACGCACATGGCCCGTTAGTCTACAGGACTCGCAAGAGAATCAGATTTATCTGATTAGGACGGTCAACTTTTCGGTTGATAGATATTGGTTCGAATCCAATACGGGCTACAAAATAAAAACTCACTAATTTAGTGAGTTTTTTGTTTTAAATAAACTTTTTGCTTATATTTGTATATTAAAATAATATTAAGATGAAAGACCTATTTGAACTAACCCAAGAACTAGAAGTTCTAAAATACATTTTTCCAAAAATTATTGTCGCAACAATCTGTGGTTCCATCATCGGATGGGAAAGAGAGCGTAAAAATAAAGTCGCTGGTTTAAGAACCAATGTCTTAATTTGCGTAGGTTCTGCAATATTTACAATTGTTTCTTTCTTATGTTCTAAATACTACAATATATCTGACCCAACAAGAATTTTATCAACTATAGTTACTGGAATTGGATTCTTAGGAGGTGGAGTTATTATGAAACATGATGATAGAATTGTTGGCATGACATCAGCCGCTTTTATTTGGACCATTTCAGCAATTGGTATACTTTGTGGTATGGGCTTTATTATATCACCTATTCTCTTAACTATTGGGTTACTAACCGTATCACTTTATTTTGAAAAAGTAGAAAGATACATTAAAAAAGATATAGACAATAAATGAAACTAGAAATCGAACGAAAATTCTTACTAAAGGCAATGCCTGATAAGACACCATCTGAAATTGTTAAAATTGACCAATGGTATTGGAAAAACTCAAAAGGTGTCTGGGAAAGAGCCAGGTCTTGGGATTCTAATATTAATGGAGTATCTTGGATACATACTATTAAAAAGTCTGTAGCAAAAGGTATTAATATTGAAGATGAGCATAATCTTACAAAAGAAGAATATGAATTCTTCACTAAAAGATGTAATACTCCTGGAGAAGATGCTAAATTTATTTCAAAAGAAAGATGGATTTATCCTGATGATGATCTTAAGTGGGAAGTTGATATGTTTAATAGTGGTCACCATTTGATAGTTGCTGAAATTGAAATTCCTAAAAAGTCATTCAAAGTTAATATACCTGATTTTATTAAAGATAAACTTCTTATGGAAGTTACAGATTTTAAACAATTCAGTAATAGAAATCTATCTAATAAAATTTAATATAAAAAATATGAGCAATAAATTAGAATTAAGAATGTATGGGCTAACTCCTTATCAATTAAGTGGTATACAAATTGGAATACAATTTGGACATGCTGTAGTTGAATATGGTCAAAAAATGAAGTATCTTGGTGAACATAACCAATCACTAAATACTCAGTATAATGATTGGGCTGATAACTGGAAAACATTTATTATACTAAATGGTGGAATTAGTAATCACTCTATAAATAGATATCATCAAACCGATGAAGCATTTGTTGGTTCAATGGAATCAAATTTAGTTTTATTGGAACAAAATGGTATTGAGATTGCTACCTTTTACGAACCGGATTTAAATGATATGTTATCTGCTATTGTTTTTATTGTTGATGAACGAGTTTTTAATAAGAAAAAATATCCAGACTTCGAAGACTGGGTTATAGAGAACTATGGTGATTTAATTATAGGTGATGGTAAAGCATATCCAATTACTAGAAGAATTAAAGAATCAAATAGTAAGGAAGACCAAAAGGTTTATCAATCCTGGGTTAAAATTATTGGAGGTGAAAAGAATGTTTTCTTGAGAGACTTCTTAAAAAACTTTAGATTAGCATAATGAGATATACACCACCACATAAAGAAAATATTATTTGGGTAAAAATAGATAATGATGTATTTGATGTTGTTGATGTAACAGTTCAACTTTCTATTGGATCTCATACAACAACTTATATATCACTTGATATAAATAAAAATACTAATTATTTAAAATACTTCACAAATCTGTATGAAAATCATAGTTCTTTTACTATGAGTAGTATTAAATTTGTAGCACCAGGTTCTTTAATTAAATCTATTGATGTTGATTTTGATTCAAATATGAATCTAACTATTAAATCTGATATTTTTAATCCTGTAAATATACAAGAAAGAAGAGAAGAAATAATAGATGAGTTGTTAAATAACAAAACTTCTGAAAATAAAACAATATAAAATAAATAATTAATGTAACTATGATGAATAAGAAATTAGATGGTAGTGAATACCTAAAAAATCTTCCCGATGTTAAAGCATCATTAGAAGATGATGAGGACGAAGATAAATCTTTTAGTTCTAAAAAACCAGACAGTAAGTCTAAAACTCCGGTTTTAGATACTTATAGCCGTGACTTAACTAAAATGGCTGAAGAGGGAAAACTAGACCCTATTGTTGGTAGAGAAAAAGAAATTGAAAGAGTTTCTCAAATTCTTTCTCGTAGAAAGAAAAATAACCCAATTTTAATTGGTGAGCCAGGTGTGGGTAAGTCTTCAATTGCTGAAGGATTAGCACTTCGTATCATCCAAAGAAAAGTAAGTAGACTTCTTTTTAACAAAAGAGTTGTAATGTTGGACTTAGCTTCAATGGTTGCTGGTACTAAATACCGTGGTCAATTTGAAGAAAGAGTTAAGGCTTTAATGAGTGAACTTGAAAAAGAACCAAATGTAATTCTTTTCATTGATGAGATTCATACTATGATTGGTGCTGGTGGTGCATCTGGATCATTAGATGCTTCTAATATGTTCAAACCCGCTTTAGCAAGAGGTGAAATTCAAATCATTGGTGCTACTACTTTGGATGAATACCGTAAACACATTGAAAAAGATGGAGCCTTGGAAAGAAGATTTCAAAAGGTTATGGTTGAACCAGCTTCTCCAGAAGAAACTTTACAAATCATTTCTAACATTAAGGATAAGTATGAGTCACATCACAATGTTACTTATACTGAAGAAGCAATCAAAGCTTGCGTTGATTTAACTTCTCGTTATATGAATGATAGATTCCTTCCAGATAAAGCTATTGACGCTTTAGATGAGGCTGGGTCTCGTGTTCATATCTCAAACATTGTAGTTCCTAAAGAAATCACTGATATTGAAAATAAAATTGTAGATATCAAGGATAAAAAGAATGAAGTAATTCGTTCTCAAAAGTATGAAGAAGCTGCTAAACTAAGAGATGTTGAGAGACAATTAAATGAGTCTTTAGAATCTGCTAGAAAAATTTGGGAAGAAGACTCTTCTAAAAACAGACAAACTGTTACAGAAGATAATGTTGCTGAAGTTGTTTCTATGATGACTGGTATTCCTTTACAAAAAGTAACTCTTAATGAAACTAATAAGTTAGGTAAAATGCAAGAGTCTATCATTGGTAAAGTAATTGGTCAAGATGAGGCTGTTAAAAAGATTGTTAAAGCAATTCAAAGAGGTCGTGTTGGTTTGAAAGATCCAAACAAACCAATTGGTTCATTTATGTTCTTAGGACCAACAGGTGTAGGTAAAACACAATTGGCTAAGGTACTTGCTAAGTATCTATTTGATTCAGAAGATTCTTTAATTAGAATTGATATGTCTGAGTATATGGAGAAATTTGCAGTGTCTCGTTTAATTGGAGCTCCTCCAGGATATGTTGGACATGATGAAGGTGGTCAATTAACTGAAAAAGTTAGACGCAAACCTTATTCAGTTATTCTTCTTGATGAAATTGAGAAGGCTCATCCTGAGGTATTTAATCTATTACTTCAAGTTTTAGATGATGGTCAATTAACAGATTCATTGGGTAGAAAAGTTAATTTCAAAAACTCTATCATCATTATGACTTCTAATACAGGTTCTCGTCAGTTAAAAGACTTTGGAACTGGTGTTGGTTTCTCTACTAAGAATAGAGAAAGTAAAGGACAAGAAGAGTCAAATGCTGTTATTGATAAGGAATTAAAAAAGAAATTCGCACCAGAATTCTTAAACCGTATTGATGATGTTGTAATGTTTAACTCTCTTGTAAAAGAAGACATTAACAAAATTATTGAAATTGAGTTAGAAAAGTTAGTAACCCGTGTTGAAGAAATGGAATACACTTTAGACATCACACCAGAAGCTGTTGATTATATCGCATCTGAAGGATTTGACCCAGAATATGGAGCAAGACCTTTGAAAAGAGCAATTCAAAGATTAGTTGAAGATGTTTTAACTGAAGAAATTATCCAAAGTAATCCTGATAAAGGATCTAAACTTTCTTTAAGTTACAACAAAGAAGAAGAGAAGATGATTGTTCAAATCACTCCTCACGAAACTAAAGTTGTTAAGAAAAAATCTCCTAAGAAAAAAGACGACAAGTAATATGAATTAATTCATATCCAAAAAAGAGAAAGTGTGAACTTTCTCTTTTTTGTTTTAAACTATTAGTGGTGTATAGACTATAAGATAAAAAGTATTCTATTACATGATACATATACTATGGTGTACATTAAGACCCGAGCAATTTAAATCAGCACATTCTGAATGGATTAAAAGAGCTGATAATCCACAAAATATTCAAACTTATGTAGCTGTTAATTGGCAACAACACTCTGATATTCTAAGAGAATATCTAAAATCAAATTTTTTAATAACATTGAATACAAACAAAATTGGCGTTTGTTATCCATCTTATCAATTAAGTTCTAACTTAGGTATTAAAATGGGAGTGGCTAAAGATGATGATATTGTTATTTTTGCTTCGGATGATTTTATGGCACCTCAAGGATGGGACACTTATTTATTAAATAAGTTTAATGGTAAGGGAGATGTTGGTTTAATGGTTAGAGATGGTTATCAGTTACCGGATTCTTCTAATATGTTACATGCCGCTATCACTATTCCAATTATGACTTATGGGTGTTTGAAGAAAATGAATATGGTTATTTATCATCCTTCTTATAATCATATGTTCTCCGATTGTGAATTATATAATAACTTAAAAGAATTAGGTCTATTATATGATGATAGGATGAATGATACTATAATATTTGAACATTTACATTATGCAGCAAATAAGAGAAATGCTGACCAGGCAGACCAAGCTTATAATGCTAAATGGAAAGATGATGAAATAACTTGGAATAAGAGAAAATTATTACCAGTAGAAGAAAGAATTAAAATATGAAGAAGATAAAAATTAACTTTACTGATTGGTGGTCAGGATTTGATAAAAAAAATAACTACTTCTATAATTTATTGAAAGATGAGTTTGATATTGAAATATCAAATAATCCAGATTATCTATTCTTTTCAGTTTTTGGTAATGCACATCAGCAATTTAAATGTAAAAAGATATTTTATACAGGTGAGAATGTTGCACCACCATTACAATATTGTGATTGGTCATTTTCATTTGATTATTTAGATGATTCAAGAAATTATAGACTTCCTCATTATTTATTATATGATGGATATTATGAATTACAAAGAGAGAAGATTATAGATGAATCTTTTGCTAAAAGAAAGTTTTGTAATTTTGTAGCATCAAATGGGAATTGCCAAGATAGAAATCGGTTTTTTACAGAGTTATCTAAATATAAAAAAGTAGATTCTGGTGGTAGGTTTATGAATAATATAGGTCAACCAGTTTCTGATAAAAGAAAATTTCAATCAGAATATAAATTTTCAATAGCTTTTGAGAATAATGCTTATAGACCAGGATATGAATGGTATATTACAGAGAAGCCATTTGAATCTATGTGTGTAAATTCAATTCCTATTTATAAAGGAGGATCAAAAATAAATGAAGAATTTAATACTAAATCTTTCATTAATATCCATGACTTTACTTCAGAAGAAGAAGCAATAGAATATATTATAGAATTGGACACAAATGATAGTAAATATATGGAAGTTCTGAGAGAACCATGGTTTAATAATAATCAAATACCAGATAATAATAAGATTGAAAATATAAAGTCATTCTTATATAAAATATTTAATTAAGATGAGTAAGAAAAAATGTGCTTTAGTTCTAATAACTGGTGATAGAACTGATTATATAGATAGTTCTATTAAGTCTTGTTTAAATCTTATCAATAAGTATAATAGTGAGATTGAGACGGATATATATTTAATATCATTTGATGATATTAAATTAGTAACAAATAATAATATTAAAAACCTATCTTTTAAGAGACCAACTATAGACTCTGATATTGTTTTTAATTTTCCAAGAAGTGTTCAACAAGTAAGTAACTACTCAAATGATATTGAGTTGACTAAAAGAATATCATTAGGTCACTTAATTTTATTTGGGCTTGCTCCTGATACAATCTTTAAAAATAAAGACTTATTTAGTCAGTATGATTATATTTTGAAGTCTAGAGCTGATTTAGTTTTTGATTTTAATGAGAATGATATAACTAAATTTAATGCAAGTAATCAGTTATTAACATTTGAATGTTTCTGGGGTGGTTGTAGATATAATTCAAACTTTACTAATGACCATTTTGTTTTTGGTGAAAGTTCTGAGGTTTTAAAATTAATATCATTTCCAATTAATGAGTGTATTATTAATAAGTTCTGGAATCCAGAACAATATATGACATATCTATTCACAAAGTCTAGTAAAAACAAAGTTCAAATAAGCACTGATAAATACTATCTTTTGTCAAAAGATAGAGATAGTAGAAAATGGATAGGATTCCCTTTAGAAAAAATAAATAAAAATGATATTACCTTTTTAGATAATATGGGTATAGATATTACAAAAATTAAATTCACAAATGAATATGAAAATTAAAATATGTATAAGTTCTCATATTAAGTCATATGAAAAAACATATCCGATTCTAGTAGATAGCTTGATAAAAAGTGGTGTTCCATCAGAGGATATTTATTTTTTTATAGGAGGATATGATAAATATGAAAATATATCAAAAGATGGTATAAATATTTATACAGCTCCTCATAATTCTATGGACTTTACGAATCTTATCTCTGTTCTAGATATTGGTTTAGAAAGTGATTATTGGTTTGCGATACATGATACATGTTATGTTGCTGAGAATTTTTATAATAAGCTTATGTCTTATAATATAACAACTGATACCGTACCATTAACTGATGACTTAAGCATGAATATGGGTTCATATAAACACAGCTATTTATTATCAATTAGAGATAGATTGTTAAACTATAAAAATGAATCTAATTCACCAGATGATATTTTAAAATTAAAAGCTTCTGTAATTAAAGATGAAGATATATTTTTAAAAGATAAAGGATTTGTATATAGTAGGAATAGAATTATTACAAATCCTGATGATAGTATTTACGGAACAAAAATAACGCGCGTATTAGAATATTATCCAGAAATTTACTTCTATAAATTAAAAGCAAATTGGGGACAAAGTTTATTTACATTAGAATTATGAAAAAAAATATAATAGCATATAGTTTATGGGGTGATAAACCCATTTACTGGAAAGGAGCACTTTCTAATATAGAACTATCTAAAAAGTATTTTCCAGGATTTATTTGTAGATTTTATATAGACTCGCAATGTGACCCTATTTTAATTGAAACATTAAAAGGAGATAATGTTGAGATTGTTCTTGTTGGTAAAGATAAAGAATATCAAGGAATGTATTGGAGGTTTGAAGCCTCTCAAGAAGAAGATGTTGATGTTTTTTTATCCAGAGATTGTGATTCTAGACTTTCAGAGAGAGAAGGTAGAGCTGTAAATGAATGGATTTTATCAAATAAAGATTTTCATATAATGAGAGATCATCCATATCATACAGTTCCAATTTTAGGAGGTATGTGGGGATCTAAAAATGGTTTAATGAGTAAAATTAACTTATTAAAGTTGATTGAAGAATGGAGATTAAAAAGACATCAAGATATTGTAAAGGTATCTGGTCATAGACAACACTCAATTAATGCTTATGGTGATGATCAAGACTTTTTAAAAGAAATTGTATATCCTTTAATAAAGAATAATGTTATGGAACACTCTGAGTTTAATTTAAGATTTGGTGAAGAAATAAGACCTTTTCCATATATAAGAAACAATTATGAATTTGTCGGAGATGTTTTTGATGAGAATGAACAAAGACATCCAGATTATTGGAAAATAATAAAAAATGTAATAGGTTAAATGAAAATAGTTATTATACAAGAAGCTGGCAGGCATGAAAAGAATAAAAACTTTAGAGAGTCTTTGTGTCTACATAGAGCTTTATCAAGAATTGAAGAAGTAGAATCAAAAGTTTGGGGATTAAATTATCCTGACTTTAATATGTCTTTTTCAGAAATTGAACAATGGGCTGATGTTATATTTGTAATTGAAAATTACACATCTGATTGGTTACCAATTAATGAAATATCAAATAGCAAAAAATTAAAAATATTTTGGAGTATTGATAGCCATTGTGTTTTGGAACAACATAAACAACTTTGTAGACTTTTAAATATTGATATATTATTAAACTCAACAGAATCATATTTACCAAACTTTGACGGATTAGTAAAAAAATCATATTGGTTTCCCAATTCTTATCCTGATGAGCTAATGTTGTCAAAGGATATAGAGAAAACTATAGATGTTGGATTTTGTGGTAATGTTTTAAATAGAGGTCATGTAATAAACTCACTTGATAAATATGGTATAAAAAAAGATGTATTTGTTATTGGTGATGATATGGTAGATGCAATAAACTCATATAAAATACATTTAAATTGTAATATATCAAATGATATTAATTACAGAACATTTGAAACAACTGGTTGTGGAACTTTTCTGATAACAAATTATACAACAGGTCTTGAAAAACTATTTGATTTTGATAAAGAAATAGTTGTTTATAATGACTTAAATGATTTAGATAATAAAGTAAAGTATTATTTAGAGAATGAAGAAGAAAGAGAAAAGATAGCAAAAGCTGGATATGAAAGATCTAAAAAAGATCATACATATTATGAGCGTTCTAAAACCTTAGTAAATATAATAAAAAATAATAAAAAATAAAAATGAAAATATTTAGATTTGATGATGTTTGTATAAATGCAGATATGGAGTTAATTAATGATATGACTAACTTCTTGGCTGATAGATTTCCTGGTTGTAAAGTTTTGTGGGGGGTTTCACCACTGGTTCATAATATGTCTAATGAAAAGTCAGATATATCAAAACAAAGAATATTCCCAAAAATATTAAATGCACATTCTGATTATAGAGTTTTCTATAATGTAGATAATGCTGGATTACCTGATTTTAATGAATACGCAACACTTGCATCACATGGATTAATTCATGTTGATCATAGATTATTAACAAAAGAAGCTCAAGAAATGAGTATATTAATAAGCTCTAGTTTAGTTAAGTCAAAGGTATTTATTCCACCATTTAATAAATGGAATAAAGATACCGACTCTATTTGTAAAGAAAATGGAATAGAATTAATAAAATTTGAAGATGGTTGGTTATGTATGGAATATAATGAATATGTTGAAGAACAGGATAAATGGTATTTACATGCTAGAGAATTTACGTTTGAAAATTTCAAAAAATGGTTTAATTAATGAAGACGATACAAGAGTTAAATGAGTTCACCTGGGATATGGTTAGAACACTGCCGATGGTTTATTATTTACATAAAAATAATATAGATTATAAAGTAACTTGTAAAAAAAATTTATCAAATATTTACAATAAATTTAATGGTCAAGTATTTGAAACAGATTCTTTTAATGGTATTAATCCACAAGATACATATACACATGAAAGTCCTTTGTTTACAAGAACAAATTGGTGCCCACCACCTCTAAAAGAAATATATTCAAATATTTTAAAATTTGAAAAACCAGTCATTGTTATTCAGAATAAGTATTCGATAGAATGGAGTCAGGGTGTTTTTAATTATTTACCTATAGATTTTTTAGATAAAATAATAACCGAATATAAAGAAAAATATACTATCATCTATATAAGACCAGCAACAATTGAAAAATCATATTACTATGATGATAATACAATTTTAGAATTTGAAGATTATGATTTTTTAAAAAAAAATCACCCAGATGTTATTACAATAAAACAACTACAAGATTTAAATCCACAAATGGATTATAATTCATTACAATTCTCTATACATGCTAGTTCCGAAAAACATATTTCGGTGTCTGGTGGTAATGCTTGTGTTGCCGCTTATTTTGGAGGTGATTTGATAATCTTTGATAGTCCTGAGGGACTAGGCGCAAATAGAGGTATTTGGAAAACAGATTCTTGGTTAAAATTATTAGGTAATTCAAATATCTATGGATTTAATAATTATGATGATATAATCAGTTTCTGTAAAAAAAATTGGAATTCATGAGAGTATTAATTACAGGAGTTGCTGGTTTATTAGGTAGTAGATTGGCAAATTATTTAATAGAAAAAAATATTGAAGTCGTTGGTATAGATGATTTGAGTGGTGGTTATATAGAGAATATACCAAAGGATGTTAAATTTATAAAAACCAATTTAATTGATTTTAATAATCACTTAGATAAATGTTTTTATGAAAATAAATTTGATTATGTTTTTCACTTTGCTGCCTATGCTGCTGAGGGTTTATCACCATTTATAAGAACATATAATTATGATAATAATTTAAAAGCCACCGCAAGAATTGTAAATGAGTGTATTAAAAATGATGTTAAAAGATTAGTCTTTACATCTACTTTGGCAGTTTATGGTCATGGTTATGGTGGTTTTTTTGATGAAAAACAAATACCAAAACCCATAGATCCTTATGGTGTTGCTAAATATGCATGTGAGATGGACATTCAAATCGCAGGTGAACAACACAATTTAGATTGGTGCATCATAAGACCACATAATGTATATGGTATAAATCAAAATATATGGGATAAGTATAGAAATGTTTTAGGTATATGGATGTATCAATATCTTAATGAAAATCCAATGACTATTTTTGGAGATGGATTTCAAACAAGAGCTTTTAGTTATATTGATGATATAATAGAACCACTATGGAATTCAGCTATATTGCACTCAGCATCTAAAGAAATAATTAATCTAGGTGGTATAGAGGAATATACTATAAATGATGCAAATGAGATATTAAGATCTATATTACTAACAGATAATTATACACATAAGGAAGCGAGACATGAAGTTAAACATTCTATACCAACATATCAAAAGTCTATAGATATTTTAAATTTTAAACATCTGACATCTTTAAAGGATGGTCTAACTAATATGTGGAATTGGGCAAAAACACAACCTAATAGAGAACAATTTATTTGGGAATCCTATGAAATAGAAAAGGGTATGTACTCTTTTTGGAAAAAAAATTAAAAAAATGATTGTAACAATACATCAACCAAACTTTTTTGCATATTATCCATTTTTTCAAAAAATGGAAGATGCTGATATTTTTGTAATACTAACACATTGTCAATTTGAAAAGAACAATTTTCAAAATAGATTTAATAAAGATTCAAAATGGTATACAATGTGTGTTAATAAAGGTCTAGATCCTATTTATACTAAAACCTATTTGAGTCCTGAAAAGGATTGGAAAAGAATAAAGGACATGTTACCTGAGTATAAAGGTGTTTTAGATTTATTTGATGATTGTATTGATAGTAATTTATCTAAAATGAATTCAAATATAATATTTAAAATTAAAGACATTTTAAATATAAAAACAAAGATAATTTTTGACTATCCAACAGAATTGAAAGGAACTGAAAGACTTGTTGATATTTGTTTGAAAAATGGAGCAAAAACCTATATTTCCGGAGTATCAGGAAGTAAATACATGGATTTAGATAAATTTAATGATAACAATATAAAGGTGATTTTTCAAGATGAAACTAAAATGATTAAAAAACCTATAATAGATATTATAAAATTTAAATTAGAAAATAATAAATAATAAATCATGAATAAAATAATAAATTACAATAATCTAAATATATTAGATGGTATAAATACACATCCAGGTAGTGGAAATATCTATCAACACACTTATGAGATAAATTTATTTCATTCAATTCTTGAAGAAATAGAAAATAAGAAAAATCCTGTAATGATTGAAGTCGGATGTTTCTGGGCATTATGGTCTTTGCTATTTAGAAAAAAATTTAAAGATGGTAAAAATATTCTTATTGAATTAGGAAAGAGGCAGTTAGAAGTTGGAAAATATAACTTCAAATTAAATGAATTTGATTATTCTTCATATCACGGTGGATTTTTTCTTAATGAATCAGGTACTTTTAAAAATAGAGAAGCTGACTTAGAATATGATATAAGAGAAAATATTGAGTTAAAAAATTTTATTCCATCATCCGTAGAAACCAATAATGTTGTTGGACCAGAGTTGAATTTTTTTGAAATAGTTAAAAGTGAAAAATTAGATATCATAGATTTATTACATATGGATATACAAGGTAGTGAGCTACAATTAATTTTTTACATCTCAAGTTTATTTGAATCAAAAAAAATATTGAATATAGTAATAGCTACACACTCTCAATATATTCATAAAGAGATAGAGAATTTTTTATTAAAAAATGAATATAATATAATGATAAACTATCCATTTGGTAGTTTAGGAGGAGATGGATATATCTTTGCAAAAAATAAAATTTAAAATAATGTTTGATAGAGTAATAGTTAGTTGTGATGATTCACACTTTAAAGAATTTTGGCCTATTGTTTCCAAAGCATGGGGTAAATATTTTCCAGATGCTAAAGTTTCTTTAGCATTCGTCACTGATAGAAATGAGAATGATGAATTAGTTCAGAAAATGAGAAAATATGGTGATGTTCATTTATTTCCAGTTGTTGAAGGAATACCGACTGCAAACCTTTCTAAAATGGCCAGACATATTTTGGCTGGTAATTTTGGAGAAGAAATTTGTATGTTAGAAGATATAGATACTATACCTTTACAAACCAATTTTGTTATAGACAGACTTTCTCAAAGAGAAAAAGGTAAAATACTTTTTATTGGTAAAGAAGTTTATAATGGACAAGGAACAGATGAGGGTAAATTTCCAATAAGTAATATTACAGGAGAATCTTTTTTATTTAAAAAAATAGTCAATCCAGATAATTTAACACATGTTGATTTATTTAAATCTTGGTGTAATATTAGAGTTTTTGATCACAAAGAATCAATAAATAACACACCCGATCTTAGTGGATTAAATGGATTTTCAGATGAGTCTTTATGGAGAGTTCTTTTGAATAGGTATAAAATATCAGAAAATGATTTTTGTTTTATAAACAGAGGTGTTGATATTCAAAAATACTGGATTGATAGATCTTGGTGGAGAATAGACCATAATATGCTAAAGAATGATGAGTATGTTATTTGTAACTTTTTAAGACCTTTCTCACAACATTATCACTTAATTGAACCAATAGCTAAATACATATTTAATGATGAGAATATAAAAAAGGAAGATGTTATTATATAATTATGAATTTATCTAAAAAATATAAAGAAAAGTTTGGACATTTAGAAGGTGTTAAATCATTAGGATGGGGTAGTGAATATTCACAACAGAAAAGATTTGATATATTACTTGATATTGGACTGGATATTAATGACTCTGTATTAGATGTTGGATGTGGATATGGTGATTTTAGTAAAAATTTTGTAGACTATTTAGGTATAGATTTGAGAGAGGATGCAATTACAATGTCTAGAAATAAGTATAGTGATGCTAAATTTGAATTAAAATCTATTTATGATATAAATGATACTTATGATTGGGTATTCGCGTCTGGTATATTTTGCTTTATTAATAATTGGGAAGAAACTGAAAGTATTATTGAAAAAATGTTTAATACTTCTAACAAAGGAACAGCTTTTAATTTTTTATCTGATTTAACAACTAAGGAAAGACTGAGTGATATGAAATACACAAAAATTGAAGAAATATTACCTATTATCTATAAACTTACAAATAAATTTACAATAAGACACGACTACTTAATAAATGACTTCACAATCTATTTATATAAGTAAAATTTGAATAAAAAATAAATAATAAAATATGATTATAATTATATCAGAACATTCAATAGAGACAGACATCTTAACACCTGGTGGGTGGGTAATGGATTTTGGGTGTGGAGTAGACTTCACATTTTCAATGAAAATGATTGAAATGGGAATGAAGGTTATAAGTATTGATCCAAATCCAAATATAATAAACACTCCACAATTAGAAAACCTATTCTATGAGAGAAAAGCCTTAGTTACTGATGAATCTATAGAATCTATAAGCTTAGATGTCTTTAATGATACAGATGCTGCTTCTACAATAAAAACTAATAATGATATTTCCTTTGTAAGAAAAGAAAATACTATAACAGTTGAGACAACTACATTAAAAAAACTAATGGATAAATATAAAATTGATAGATTAGATGTTTTGAAATTAGACATAGAAGGTGCTGAATATTCAGTTCTTATGTCTATTGATTCTGATATAACTAAACAGATATCTATAGAGTTTCATGACTTTAGAGGAATGAATCCTTATTATCCAAATAATGAAATGTATTATGATGAGTTAAGATTAAAGCTAAATAATTATACATTTGTTAAACATGAAAGAGAACAACACTTAGGTATACCAGGTGAATCAGGTAAAAACTATTGGGATTCTTTATTGATATCTAAAAATATATAATTTATAATGATTATTGGTAGTGGATTAATAGCTAAATCTTTTAGTAAGAATAAATTATTTGATGATTATCTTATATTTGCATCTGGTGTTTCAAATTCTAACACTACTGATGAAAATGAATTTAAGAGAGAAGAAAACCTTTTAATAAAAAAACTATCAACAGATAAGCCATTGATTTATTTTAGCAGTATATTTTCATCAAATATAGATAATCCATATTTTAACCATAAAAGAGATATGGAAAATCTAATAAAGAATAATCATAGTAATTTTTATATTTTTAGAATGCCTCAGATTATTGGAAATGGTGGTAATGTTAATAATATTATTAATTTATTTGTTAGTAATATTTTGAATAACAAAAGAATAGAAATTTGGAAAGATTCGGAAAGAAGTATAATTGATATTGATGATGTTGTTGGTATAATATCTTATGTTATTAAAAACAAGACTAATAATAAAATTTATAATGTATCAGGTATTGAATCTACTCCTGTAATTGAAATAGTTGAAATTTTAGAAGATATATTATCCAAAAAATCAATAATAAGTTTTATAGATAAAAAATCTATATTACCAAGTTCTAATTGTGTAGAGATTGAAGATAGTATAAATGACTTATCAATAGATAGAAAAGATTATACAAAAAAAATATTAAAAAAATATGTTAGATATTAACGAGGAAAATAATCATGATTTATATTATGATGTTGATAAATGTGTTGAATTTTGTAAATCTATTCCAGATAATATAGTTTATAAAGATAAAACAGAGTATCATATCTTTTGGAATGTTGGTTTGCCTTTTGAAAGAAAACAATTATTACCAATTAAATCTTATTTATGTACACAGAATCTAAGTAATTCAACATTGAATGTTTGGTCTAATATAGATTTATCTGATAATGATTATATAAAGCCTTATCTACCATATATAAATATTAAAATTTGGAATCCTATAGAAGAATCTAAAAATACACCATTAGAGAATAAGTTTAATTTATTGAAAGCTAATGATAGTAATAACTGGGCAGCTGGTGATTTATTTAGAATATTAGTTTTATATAACTATGGTGGCCTTTATGTTGATTTTGATGTTGCTTTTCTAAGAGACTTTTCTCCATTATTGAATCAAGAGTTTATGTATAAATGGTCATTTCAAAAAGAAATGATTAATGGTGCGGTTATGAGAATGTTTAAAGGTAGTCAGTTAGGTTTAGACTTGTTAACACAAATGTCACTTAATCCACCTAGGCCAGGTACAACTGCTTGGTCTACTGATTTATATCAAAGGGTTCGTGAGTTTAATAAAAACTGGACAGTATTTCCTTGTGCTTTTTTTAATACAGAGTGGCAAATATATTTATCACCCGAAGAGAAAAAAGATCCTAAAAATGAAGAACTTATCAAATTCATAACTTACCCATTTAAGAAAACAGAAATTACTAATAATAATTTATATGATGGTGTTTTTTCTTGGCACTGGCATAATGGGTGGAAAGAAGAAATAGAGGTTGGTAGTAAATGGGAGATACTAGAATCAAAATTTGATAAAGAAGTAAAGGAAAAGATAAATAATGGTAAAATATGATTATCTAATAGTTGGTTCCGGTCTTTTTGGATCAGTTTTTGCACATGAGATGACAAAGGCTGGTAAAAAATGTCTTATAATTGAAAGTAAAAATCACATAGGTGGAAATTGTTATACTGAAAATTTAAATGGTATAAATATACACACATATGGTCCTCATATTTTTCATACTAATGATAAAGGAATTTGGGAATGGATAAATCAATTTACTGAATTTCATAATTATAAACACTCTCCTAAGGTTTCTTATAATAGTAATATATATTCTTTCCCAATTAATTTAATGACATTACAACAATTATGGGGAGTTAAAACACCAAAAGAAGCTCAAGATAAACTAAAAGAAGTTTCTATTCCAAATGATAATCCTCAAAATTTAGAAGAATGGATTTTATCTCAAGTAGGTGAAGATATTTATAAAATATTTATTAAAGGATATACTCAGAAACAATGGAATAAAGATCCTAAAGATTTACCAACATCTATAATAAAAAGACTTCCTATTAGAACTAGTTTTGATGATAATTACTTCTTTGATAAGTACCAAGGAATACCAGTTGGTGGATATACTCAAATATTTGAAAAAATGTTAGAAGGTATAGAAGTTAGAACAGGTGTAGATTATTTTTTTGATAAAGAGTATTATAATTCACTTGCTGATAAAATAGTATTTACAGGTAAAATAGATGAATTCTTTGATTATCAATTTGGTGAATTAGAATATAGATCCTTAAAATTTGTCAATCAAAAGATTGATGTAGAAGATTATCAAGGTTGTTCAATTGTTAATTACACAGATTATGAAATTCCTTATACTAGAATAACAGAGCATAAACATTTTGAAGGTTCTAAATCGGATGTTACTTGGATTACAAAAGAATATCCTTTAGATTATAAAAAAGGAGAAACTCCTTATTATCCAATAAATGATGAAAAGAATAATACTGTGTATAATAAGTATAAAGAACTATCTAAAGGATTAAATGTTATATTTGGTGGTAGATTATCAGAATATAAATATTATGACATGCATCAGATAATTGGATCTGCCCTTACTAAAGCAAAGAAAGAACTGTCAAATGAAAAGTGAAATTTACTCAAACCCAGAAGCAGACGAACTGAGTAAACATTACGGAATTGATGCTGCTGATGAATTAAGTAAAATTTTATCTGAGGAATTAGCTAAGAGTATAGATAAAGAGATTCTAAAAAGTATGGGTATTTATTCTAGAAATAAAAGAAGAATGAACTCTATTAATAAGATATTTAAATCTTCTGAATAATTGTAGGTAGAGAACCTAGTTCTAATACCTTTCTATTATCCAATAAGAATTCAATATCATAAAAATTAAACATAAATGTCATTGTAAATTCCTTAGCATTTACTCTCATTGATGAATAGTTAAATGTATTATCTGATAAAGCCTTAATTATTAATTGCTTAAAATTAAGTCTATAGATACCATCTCTATGTATATCAACACAAGTTATAGAAAATGGATGAACATAAAGTTCTTCAACATCTAAGTAGTGTTTTGTAACAATATCAAACATCAACCAGTAATTTAAGTCAGAATCAACAGATCTAAATGTAACAGTTAGTTCTCTTGTTGTAATAATATCTTGAACATTCTTTGCTGGTTTATAGTATTTCTCTTTACCTCTTGGATAAATTTGTTTAACTGCTTCAAATCCAATTCCTGGAAAGTTGACCGCCTTTATAGTAGAGTTAAGATAATCAATAATATTTTCATATTGAATATGATTCTTTTCTAAAATAGGAGCATATTGTGGTATAATCTCACCTGGTAGAAAATCAGATGGTAAGTTAAATACGAATTGGGAGTTTTGACTACTTAATCTCATTTAATTTTTTATTTTTTAACCACCTTTTTTAATTGAATTAGATATATTTGAATTTAATACTTTTTTTCTAGTTACAATTGCAGTTTCTTTCTTAGTATTTGGATCATCTATAATTCTTGGATTACTAGATATTGTTGATATTGTTGGTATATTTTGATTTAAATCATTAACATTACCAGCAGAATCATACATTTTATATAATCCAGTATAAATAACAGTTGTTACATCATCAGTTGTTGTTGTGATGTAAAATACATTAATTCCACTTTCATAGATTTTTCTAATATCAGGTATTTTATTTTTAGGTATTTTGAATACAACTTGTCCAAGTTCTAAATTGTTTTCAGCATCTCTATAAATTGGAACATTTACATCAATCGCTGGATTTTTAAATTCCATCTTAATATCATTCATTCCACTCATATCTAAATATTTAATTTGAGATGTTGTGTCTGAAGTTCCGGTGAAGTCAATAGCAATTACAAAATTAATTATATTATCAAATGGAAATACATTAATTAATAATTTACCTATTCCATAATATTTATTTTTTTGAAAAACTACATTATCTGATTTACCAATAATAAATGATCTATCTATCATAACTGGAAAAGGAACTTTAATTGTAGAAACATTTATATTATTTCCATTACCCATTCCAAGTCCTAAATTAGCATCTCCAAATCCAGATCCAGATCTAGTATTATAGATTTTAGGTTTATTAGCATTTCTTAAATTAATTTTAGAAAGATTTAGACTATACTTTGATACTTCATCTTGTAACATACCATAAGAAGCCATTCTAACTATATAGGAGTCATCCACAGCGTCTATTAAACGCATTTCAACATCTATTATAGCTGTAGTTGTTGAATACTTTATAATAGGTCTATATTCAATTTTTTCATTAAAGTCATCACTTACTAAAACTTTCATTGACTTGCCTTTAATATTTTGCTCATATAAAGTAATTGTATATTCAATATAATATCTATTACCAAGAGATACCGAATTGTCTAAGAACAGTTTTAATTCAGCAATTGTGTCATTATATGTTCCGTATATCTCAAAGAAATCGCCATCAACAGAATGGTCTATTCTTAATCCTAATTGTTCAAATTCTGGTGTTTGTGGAACAGTAACAGTAACCTTACTAGACATTAAATAAGTTTTAACACTATTTAATGTTTGTGCCTTATTAATAAAGTAAAAGTCTATAAATATAGGAGAAGTTAGACTTAAACCTATACCACCAGTTAAATTAGAGTTTATGCTATTATTTTTTACAACTCCATTAACTCTTTGATTAGAAACTTGATTAACTGCTGGTATTTCAATAGTTAAGTTTTTACCCCATAGTTTTTCTTGGAAGAAAAGTGGAGGAGATGTATAGTTTAATAAGTAAGATTGATTAACATCTGATATGTCAAAATAAAAATTTGAAAGTTCAAATAATGTTTTATTATCATAACCATAGGTATAAACTTTAATGTAAGCACCTATGTGTTCACCAAATGTATAATTAATAGGTAGGTGTAACTTTATAGTATCATATCTAACTGGAATACCTGCTGAATAATCAGCGTCTTTTAAGAATGAATAGTATGATGTATCTGCCTTTCCAAATTTATTAGTAACAGCATCAATCTTAAATAATTGATTTGTTTTAATATTTCCTGTTGCACTTGCATCTCCTGATAGAAAAGAAGATATATTATCTTTTACATTAGATAGAATTTTATATTTCTCGCTTAATAAATTACCGTCATTATAAACATATTCTAATAGAACATCCCTATCTACTTTTGCAAATTTTGAAATTTTCATTAAAGTGTATTCCTTTTGTAGTATATATAAAAAAGAAAAACCTTTCTATTATGAAAGGTTTCTTTTTTTCAACTCATTTTGAATTATTGTTAGAATTTCTTCATTACTTAATTCAATGTAATTTAACTTTATTTGGTCATATAAAGATTGTTCTTCTTTAACCAATTGTTGTATTTTTTCATTAATTGGATCTACCATTTTTTGAATCTTTTGAGTTTCTTCTTCTAAATCAAAAATAAATTTTAATGATTGTTGTTTTGACTCATCTTCGGTTAGATTATCAATGTTTTTAATAAGATCTTCTAAGCCACCAATTGTATCTTCAACTTTATTTTTTAGACTTTCAATTAACTTTTGATAGTTATTTGCGTCTTTATTAAGAGAAAGATATTCTTTTCTAATGCCTATAGCTCTTTCTATGAAAATTTGTGATATCATTATCCTGTAATTTCTTTTTTAGTTCTAGACTTTTTAGTAGTTGTTTTCTTTGGAGTCTCAAGGTCTTTTGTTAAAACCGGATCTTTCTCAAAAGAAAGTGGTTCATGTTTTTCAACTTTTTCATTATGTAGTTGAGTAACAGCATCTGTTATTTGATCATTTATTTTAGTCTTAACTTCGGCTCCATAAACTAACTCTTTAATCTTTTGTTTAATCATATCTTCTATGATTTGAGGATTTTTAAGTAAGTTGTCTGTAAACTCAGATGCTAAGAAATCAATAATACTTGTATTATAAGAATCTTCCATCATTTCAATAAAGTCAGGTCTAGGAATTTTATTCTTAATCTCAAGAGATATAGAAAATTCTTTAACTCTTTTAACATTCTTAAACATTGTAATAATAGGATCTTCAACTTTAGGTTGAATATACTGTGGTTCATCTCTTCTAACCTCAACTCTTTGAACTTCTTCTCTTGGGGATTGAACTGATTTAGGTAATTCTTCATCATCTGCTAAAATTTTAGCAAAAGCCTCATTTTGTTTAGCAACATCATTTTGTGGTGTATTAACTCCGTATTTTCTAGCCAATTCAGCTCTTTCATCTTCTTCAGATGTCATAAATGTTACAGGTTCATTCATTGCGGGTTTGAATGTATTGTTTATACTACTACCATCTATATTAATAGATACCTCACCTGATACATCATCTCTGATTTTATCAGATGGTATACTTTTAATCTTTTCTGCTAGATTGTTATAAGCACCTTGATTGTTGAAAAAATTACTTGGATCTATTTGTTCTGTGTAGAAATTTACATCCATTAATCTTTTAACATCAATTTTTTGTTTATTTTCAAGAATGGCAATGTTTTCAAAAGATCCAATGACCTTTACTATTTCACCAGTTTGATTATCCTTAAATGATTTATTTGATAAGTCCATATTATTATAAGTTTTTTTAATTAAAAAAAAGGGATTGTCTTATATATTGAAGACAATCCCTTTCTTATAATTAGATATTAGATGTCTGCAAAAAAGTCGTCTTCATCTTCAGCTGCTGATTTAGCTTTAGCTGTAGTTTTCTCTGCGAAGTTATCATCAAAATCAAAATCATCAGATGATGGTTTTGCTTCAGCCTTAGCTCCTGAGAAAGAAGAAGAAGATTTACCAGTTAAGAAATTTGAAATTTCAGTAATCTTAGATTGTTGTTCTTCTGTTAATTTCTTAGGTGAGAACTCTTCTAAATCGTGTTCACGATCCATTAAAAATTCTTTTACTTTACCTTGAACAGATGCATCAATTTTACCTTCTACTAACGGTGCATTTTTGAATGCTCCTTTCTCTTTGAAATAAATCGGAAGAGATGTTGCTTCTGGTTTAAACATACTCATCTTGTAATCAGGATAAGTTTCATCACCAGTTTGGATTTCTTTTACTACTAAAACGAAATCTTTACCTGAATCTAAAGAGAAAACATTACAACCTACTCCAGAGATTTCTCCGTTTCTTTCAGCTTGAATTTTATCTTTAATTGTTTTACCATATTGCATGATAAGGATTTTACCAACCAATTCTGGTTGTTGCTCATCTTCAATAACTAATACATAAGAATAATACTTCTTAGAGTATTTTAATTGTTTTGATTTTTCAATCAAAATTGCATTTTTTGAATTCTGCATTGTGTAGTATAAGTCAGTCAAAGGACACTTCTCATTGAAGTTCTTTGGTGAATCAAACCAACCTGATAATTCTCTTGGTTGTTTAATATCCACGTAATGGGTCACTTTTTCGATCGCGGATTGACCTACCTTACCATCTTTGGTTAAATTAGGTAAAAATCTTACCACAGATCTCCACCCACGTTTTTTGTCTTTCACTTTAGAAAGATCTACACGGTAAATACCGTCATTGTTTGTTGCTTTTTGTTCATTTAAGAAGTCCATCTTTGTATCAAGACTACCATTAAATAAATCGTCAAAATCATTTGTTGCCATAATTGCTTTTTATTTTTGTTTATATTAGATACTTTATTGTATCCAATTATTATTTATATTCTAATGTTTTAAAAAGTTTATTTGTTTTTCATATATTCATCAATTAACTTCTCAATTACCTTTGATTTATCCAATAGATTTTCATCTATGTGTTTTTCAAAAGACTCATATAAATCTGGATCCATCGAAAAATAGATTTTGATTTTTCTTTTACTTTTAACTTTCATATTATATTATATTTTAATCAGACCATTTGTTTCCTTTTATTAGATTATCTTTTGCCCATAAAGGTTGAAAATTTGTATAGTGATTTAATTCATATACTTTCTCTTCTGTTTCAGCCCAAGAAATCGGAATCTTATGATCTAGATGCCACTCACCAATATTTTCCCATGACATACCATCTCTGAACTGGTCTTCAATATATTTTTTGAACACACTAAATTCACAACCTAGTATTTCTTGTGTTTTTGAATTTTTACTATATCCTTTAAATGAATTTGATATATTGGATCTTATATTATGTTGAAGTTTGTATATTGGATCACATAAAAATTTATTCTTACGATACTCCTTTCTTAAATAATTTAAATTCTCTTTATTATTTTCTCGATATATTTTACTTGTTTCTCTTATAGATTCTTTATTTGATTTTCTATAATCATCCATATATAATTTGAATTTATCCTTATCTAAATTACTTTTTAATATATCTTTATTTTTATTATAATACTTTTCTTTATATACTTTTGAGTAATGATAATCACATTCCTTGCACTCGCTTCTATGTCCATCTTTAGAAGATTTCTTTTTATAGAAATCAGATAGATCTTTTTTAATTTCACATTTTGAACATGTTTTCATAAGTTATATATAAAAATATAACTTCTCCCTTTTCTACTTTTTCTACTATAATTATAGAAAATGATTAACCATTTCAGGTGTATAATTACCAACCTTAAAAATCTTACAAAGGTTCTTATATTCAGTATCACTTACTTTATAAAGTTGTAAGTCAGCTTTTACAAGACTAACAATATCACCTGTATCTTCATCTATATAGTCTTCACTCCATATAGATGAGGTTGGTCTAAATCCAGTTACTTCATATAACCTTCTTAGACAATCTATAACTACTGGGAGTTTATCTGGTTTAAATTGACCTAAGTCCAAATAGATGATTGGATATCCAGGAATAATATCATTTAGTATATTCTCTTGTAATCTTTCAAGATAACTTTTACCAGCACTATTTTTTGATGACTCAACTTCTGAAAAATAAACATCATTGTAGTTTTTACTAGCCAAAAAAATCATATCATCTGATTGTGGTTTAGATAAATCAATAAACATATTTTTCCAAGTATCTTGAGTATCTTCACATTCTTTATTTATCCAGTTTTTTTCAAAACTCATATCGGAAAATAATTGACTTCTAATAGATCGGGATTTATATTTAGATTTTATCATGTTATCGGTTGTAAAGAATTGATAACCTGATTCGTATAATTTACATTTAGATAGTGGTTCATCATCTGTCAGATCATAGAATAACTCTTGAATATCCAATTCAGTAGGAAATTCAGATTTAGTAATAACTGATTCAAATATTTTGTATGTTTTTAAATATTTCATAATTTTATCATTAATCTAAAGTTTGCAAAAGAAGTATAGTCACCAATTCCATTGAAATCTTCTTCTTTACTACAACCAGTTAAAAACTCTATTCCACTGGCAAAAAATCTTAAAGGAGAATTATCCTTATCTGTTCTATAGATTGTATCTTTATCTATTGAATCATACATTCCATAAACTGAATAATACCACTCGGTTAGTCTAATAATAGTTTCTTTTATCTCATACCAAAAGAAAAGATTACCAGGGTAACCACCTTGTGGATTTACAACTCCTGGTATTTCTCTATTTTCAGAACCCCAGGGTCTACTAATATAAACTTCTAAATAGATATCAGTTCTCGACTTATTGAAGAATTTCTCTGGTTCTATCTCTACATCTTTTCTAATTCTACTAATGGTAACTTGAAGACCATTATCTTCTAAATCACGAAGAAGGTCTTGAACATAATTTTCAAGATCATCAATACTGGATTCAAATAATTTAGTATATGTTTTTAAGTATCTCATTTCTCTTCTCTTCTTTTCTTCATTAAATCTTTAATGAATTCTTTTATTTCATCATTACAATCCGGTGTAGGTAGGAAGGCATAACCTCTCATTCTTGAATACCATTTGATTTGTCCAATAACATTACCATCTTTATTAACATTATAAGTGTCGGTTTTAGCACCTTTCTTTTTAGGTTGTAAAGTAAACTTTAAGTTTGAAACTTCTTTTTTAGCCTCAAAAATATCTTTATCAACCGTGTATTTTCTCTTAAAAGCAGATATTCTTGGATTATGATAGATAAAAATATTAATGTTATATAATTCTTCACCTGAAAACTCTTTCATAAAATTATCAATATCTAAATAATCATCAGAATTAGGTATACCAATATCAATTGAATAATCACTTTCTTTTAGATATTCCTTTATTCTTAATAAAACATCCATTATATCTTCTAAACTAAAAAATCTATCTTGATTATCTTTAATATAAACTCTTAAACAATCTGTAGGATTTATACCATCTTTATAATAATTAAGTTCTGATATATCATATTCAATATGAAGTAGATCTAATTCTAATAAGATATCTTCAATATTAAGTTTTATATTGTTATCTATTGATTCAAATAATTTATATGTTTTTAAGTATCTCATCTGTTTACTATTGTTTCATCTGGGAACATCTCTATCAATTTAGATGATAATTCTCTTGTCATTTCAGGTTCCCAAGCTTTTAAACCCCAATTTTTAGAATACCCTCTTTTTGGTTCTACATTAAATCTATATGATAAAGATTTATTTTTAATAACATTCATTTTACTTGGAAAGTATTTAAACCATTTTTTAAAAACATCATTATGTGAGAATACTTCTCGGTAAACATCAAATAAAATATCTTCATAAGTAAAAGCACGATTTATGTTTTCTGTAACAACTACATTTATTCTTAATTCATTACCTTCATCTAAATAATCAAGTGAAAGGTCTTTAGCCATTTCTATTAATTTCCAGTTTATCTCACCTTTTTTAATATCTTCACAAGACAGCCAGAACTTATCAACTATTTTCTTTTCTTCATCAGAAATATCCAAATACGGACAATATTGGGAATTTTCTATTTCATTATCACATATTTCATATGGATTCTCACTATCATATCCGCCTCTTTTCCAAACAGCATACATAACACCTTCTTCTGGATCTAAAACATGACCAATACTATCTAATCTAATAAAGTTATCAGGTATACTACTTATACCATGTCCAAAATTTTCATATAGTTTTAAGTATTTCATTATCTATATATTAAAAGTTAAGTAAGATTTTAATTGTATAATCATTAATATCAGTATCATCATCATACATTCTGTCAAATCTTGAAGAATCAAATATAACTTCTTCATAATCTAAGGTAGGTAAAATAGATGGTAAAATTTCATCTATATCTGATTCTAACTTTTTAAGATTCATTTTACCAGTTAAGTGTGAATCACTATATCCACCAATGTTGATAGTAACACAAGGCTTATACATATCTAATATCTTATCTACTGAATACTTTTTCTTTTTATCAATATCTGAATTGTGAATAACTGAATTTTTACCCTCAGATGTTTCAAAAGAATCTCCTGATCTAAATCCATAATTATCAATATCAAAGTTAGCACAATTCCATTTCTTATCAGTTACATAATACTGATCATCATCTCTTCTAAGAAAAACACTTGGATAACCACCAATATTTAAAGTTGGTGAAATAATATCTTTTAATATTGAAATAATAATATTTAATTTATTATCTTCTTTTGGCTTCTGAACAGATAGGAGCCCATTATACTTTCTATTATTTGGTTTATCATGATTTTCATAATCTCCATAAGCAACACAACACATTGTCCATTTTTCCTTACTAGATGGTATCTCATCATAAACATCATACATTCTATCATTAATATAATCAGTGTCTACTTTAGACATAGCAACAAACATTCTATCAACTAAATCTTTAATCTTTTCCCAGTAACCTTCACCAATAAACTGATCTGACCATTTTTTCAATGATGATTCACTTACCATTGATTTTTGATTTTGGTTCCATTTATATCTTTTTAGATCTTCAAACCAATCATAAATACCATATTGAGTAGATGACTTTTCCAAAAAGGAATTATATTTCTCTAAGTGTTTCATTTTGGAATTACCTTAATATTTAAATTTATAACATCATCAATTATTTCGCCATTCTCATCTAAGAAATTACCATCTTTATGACTTGATATGTAAGCAAAATCTTTTTTATCTCCATGAAATACTGATGGATTTCCATATGATGAAATTGATACTGTTGCACTTATTCCCCATTTTAATGATCTCACATAAGAAACAATGTGTAGTATTTCATCTTCTATTTCACTTAACTTAAATGAGTCATTATTTATCTTATTGACATCAAGAATGATTCTTCTATCATCTTTATCATCACTTTTGAATATTGAAGGAACTCCGGGGTCTTGACCTAATAATGTTTTAAATCCTTTTTCTTTGAAGTCAATTATAATATCTTCTATAGTTTGCATAATACTACTTCTATCATCAGTAGATTCAAATATGTTATATGTCTTTAAGTATTTCATATATCAAAGATAACTTTTTCACTATTCGGTCTTGAGTAAACTATCTTGTTAATATTCTTAACTGAATATTTGTAATTAGGATTTACATACTTCTTACCTTCTCCCCTATTTAAATAAGCAATTGTTATATGTGGTTTATAGATAGGAAACTTATCAGTATTGGGTAGTTTTGATAACTCATCATGTAGTTGTTGTAGACCAGCATCTGAAACAACATTGAATTTCAAAACATCAAATTGTTCATTTTCAAAAAGATTTATACCATCTATTTCAATTTTTATCTCACCCTTAAAATTATCAATTACAGATTTAACTTCCTCTTCTGTAACCCCTTTTTCGAGTCCATACAGCAACGTTAAATGTGGATATTCTTGGATACCGTGAGAATCATCACCACCTGTATAAACATCTTTAGGATCAATAGAATTGGTTAATTCATCCCAATTACTTACTGGAACTTCAATCATTACACATCCGTATTCATATCCAGATGATTCTTTTATAAATTCAATATATTTCTTTAGTTTCATATGCTACCTTGTAATATTATTCTTTTTTCACCACCTCTATTATTATAAGAGAATTCAAATCCTATTCCTATTTCACTTTGTAATCTTTTTACAGCTACTAAAAAATCTTCAGCTTCTTCTCTTTCCTTACTACCTTCTTTAAATTCTTCCTTTTTTTCAGACATTGACCAAGTAGTATTATTATCACTATCTACTTTCTTTGTTAAATTATGTCCTTTTAGTTCTTTAGTGTCCCAAGTTATTTCACCATCTGAATTTATTGCACCAGTCCAATCTAATAAATCTCTTCTATCTGATGGTTGATAAACCTCCTCTTTAGGCATCATTCTACAATTGAAGTTTGGATTTTCCCAAATAGATATACCTATACCTAACACATCCGCTATCCAATGCCATCCATTATCTTCAAACTCTAAGAAACATTCCTTAATTCTATCAAGAACTTGTTTATAGATTTGTTCTTCTATATTCTCATTAAATTTTTTAAGATATTTCATAAAAGTATATATTAATTTATATTTGTTAAAGTTATAAAGATTACTTATCTTTGATAAAATTAAAAATAAGAGATATGACAGAAAGATTTTCAATGAGAGAAACACTTAAGAGTAAGTTCGGAGAAGCTGAAAAAAGTGTTAAAGGAAGTAAAGCAACAAAAAGAGCAACTGAGAAAGTTAAGTCTTCTGATACTGGAAAGTATAAAGTCAAAATTGTTGATGGTGTTAAGTATATGGTTTTAAAATAAGAAAGAGGTCAATAAGACCTCTTTCTTTATTTATCTATAACACCATCCCATTTTTTTATGACTTGTAGATAACTATCTACAAGATGATCTTTAGCGGCTTCACCACTAATATCAGATACAAATATTTCCATAAAATACTTAAATGGATTGATAGATGAAGTTTTAATTACTTCTCCATTTTCATTAAGTGTAATTCCATCATTTATATGTGTGAATCCAATTTTAGGTATTCTTGTAACTAAATCTTTATCATTAACTATTCTAATACTCTTAGGTACTAATTTATTATAATTATCTCTGAATATTGAATTACCAACTCTTGGACAACCAACGGTCACATTTTTAACTAAATGTGCAATCTGTGGAAAATCTTTACAAATCATATAAGAAGATACAACCGTAAGAGCTGCCCCTAAACTATGTCCACAAATAACAACAGATTGTATTCTATTTGGATTAGTTTTATTAAATTTAGTTGTATTTAGTATATAATTGATTGAACTATATAAATCTTCTTTAACAGAATTAAAAGCTGTGTAAAAACCATTATGAACTTTTTCACCTGTTTCTACAAAATTTACTTTTTTAACTTGAGCATCTTTTAAGAAATCTTTTGGTGAAGAACTACCTCTCCAAACAATATAAAGAGTATCACCACTAAGTGCTGTAAATCCTTGAGTATCTGTTTTACTATTATTAATCCAAGTTACTCTTTTTATTCCTAATTTTATCCAGTTTATCTCATCTACTTTAGAGTAAACCTCATTTGTTAAATTAACATTGTATATTATTTCTTGTTTTTTCATAAATTATATTTTTTTAATTGTATTAAAAACTAACATCCACCTTTTTCGGATCAGAATATAAACTCTTATTATAATGTTGATCAAATACTTCTCTGTATTTTTGTTGCCATTCTTCTATATTAGGAATATTCATATCTTCCATTTTAGAAGCAAGTCCGGTCGCCATATAAGCTTGTAATTCATCAGGTAAAACGTGGTCAGCATAACCATAATCAGTTATACATTTATACATTGAATCTTTAACAACTCCATCACATTCAGTATTTAACTTAGACATAGCTTCTTTATAATCAGATAAAGTAAACCACATAGCATGAGCAAATTCGTGTTCAAGTAATCTATTTGATAACTCATCAACTCCTAATAAATAATACTTACTATCACCTTCAACTTCTTTTATAGTTTTAATAATAGATAACATTATTTTATCATAAGTATTAATTTCATCTTCTGGTATATTAAACATACATTCTTCTAAAATAGTAGATGGTATATTAAATCCAGACCAATCAGAACCATAAGTAAATTCTTGTTTACCGTAATGTTGTTTGTAAAGTTCTTGAAATCTTGAAAATTTGAATTGTTTACTGATTATTTCTTCAAACGCACTTTCATAAAATTCTTGTGGTCTTAAAAATAACATAGCTCTTGAATGAGAGTCTTCCACTTTAACTGCCCAAATATGTTCACCAACATGAAATAATTCAATAGATTCGTGATAAAGATCCATTTGAGGAGCTAGTAATCTATTAGGATCAGTTATTAATTTTTCTAAAAAAAGTTTATATGATTTAATTAGTTTCATAGTTATTTATTTTATAATTCTGATTCATCTTTTAATAAATCAAAAACAGCCTTAGCGCCTTCAATAAAACTTTCTTTAGCTATGTTGAATTTTTCATCTGATTCACCTTCTTGTCTATATACCCAAGCCCATTCTGAAGACATATCTTCAATTTCTGCCATGATTTTTGATTGATCAGATGATTCTAAGTTCTCATTAAATTTCTTTAAATGTTTCATATTTATTTTTTATTTATTTTTATTGAAATTGTTTTGGAACTTTTCCGCCTTCTTCCCACCATTTATTAAAGTCGGATGTGAAGATACCTCCTTCGTCTACGAGATTACCTTTGTCATCTATTTTGAAGTCATTTGGGTTTGATAAAAAACACCCAAATAAAAAAGCCTGATATGATGATACTATTTTATCTTGCATTGCCATATTATCTTTAATCTCTTTTGATTTCATTAGACCATATTGAGACTCTTCTTCTGACTCATTATATTTCCTTAAGTGTTTCATATTTATCTATTTATTTTTAAACTTATCTAATAATCTTTTGAATTCATATTCAGTTATCTCTTTACTCACAGGTGTGCCATAAATAGTTGTTGAATATTCAATGAAATTAGCCATTAAATCTTTTATGTTATTACCAAGATTTTTAAGCATACCCTCAAATCCATATTTTTTATAACCATTATATGCCATCCAAGCAGACATTACTTCTAATAAAGATAAATCGCTTCCGAATAATCCTTCATTTAAGTGTTTCTTCTTTTTTGATTCTCCTGAAAATGGACTCATTAAATGTTTTAAATTCCATGAAGGAATAAACTTTTTATTATGTTTCTCAAAGTCCTCATATGATTCTATACCAGAATTAATAGGATTTTGTATGTATTGAATATTAGCACCTTGTTTATTCATATCAGAGATTCTATTACCAATATCAGTTTTAGCTGACATCTTCATAACTCTTTTAAGTTGGTCCACCGATTGTTTGCGAGGTAGAGCCTCATTAGTCGGTTCAAAATCTGAAAATTCTATTGAACCATCTTCATTAAATATAACAAATCCTACACCATTTTCAATTGGTAGAATTCCTAAATCAACTAACTTATTAAAATCTCCAGTTTCAATATTTTCTGGTCCAAATTCCCAAACACGAGAAACACCACCATCTTTTATTACAAATTGTATATCAACTTGTTCAGATGATTCAGTTGCCTTATTTTGTCTAATAACTCTTCTAATTCCAGTCTTATTAGAAACATATTCTTTTTCAGCACCGTATTTAGATCTTGCTCTAACTATTTTCATTATTCTCCAAATTATTTTCTTCTAAAAATAAGAAATCTAAATAGTTCCTTGTTTGTTCGTAACCATCATATAATCCCCACTTGTCTTCTAAGTAACCAACAATTTCTGTTGATTTTTCCTCATATGATATCTCATCATTTGAAGCAACCTCAATGAATTTTCTATGAAGATCCTCTCCACCATCATATAATTCAAAGTCTTTTTCAGATAACCATTTTTCAAATTTAACCCAAAGTTCTTCAGCTAAATTAATCCATAGTGATTTATAATCATCTTCTGGGTCTAACAAAAACTTTTCACCATCTAATCCAATAGCATAATTCAACTCATCGAGAATAACATCTGTAGGTATCTCATCATCGTCTTCATTATAAAACTTTCCTTCAGTTCCATACTCAGAGTAACTAACTAATGGAGTTCCTTCTTCAACTATTTCATTATATAATGAGATAATATCATTTGGATCAACCTCTTCTCCAAGTTCCATTATCACACCACTATATTCTATTGGTATATGAATTTTATTTTTATCATCTAACATCTCATTAAATCTTTTTAAATGTTTAAGTCCTTCTGATAAAAACTTTTCACCATCTAATTTCTTATTAGAAGGTTTAGAAACTCTCATTGAAACATCTGGATCACTTAATGATTTATCAGCATCTAATTTCTTATCAGTCTTTGGTTTAACCAATTCCTGTTTCTTCATATCCTTAGAAAGCTTTTGAGCTTTATCATTTATTGGATGTTTCTTAATATGTTTCATAGTTGATATTATTTTATAAAAGTATATATTAAAATAAAAACCCCAGTTTTTTGACTGGGGTTTAACAAAAACAATAATTATCTATTAGAAATCTTCATCTAATTTATCAAAATCAATTTCTTTATCAGAAGTTTTTTGATATTCAGCAACACGCTTCTCAAAGAAATTACTTTTATTTTGTAAAGATAACATCTCCATAAAGTCAAACGGGTTTTCAGAATTATAAACTTTCTGACATCCTAATTCAACTAACCAAAAGTCAGCAACATATTCAATGTATTGTTGCATCAATTTGTCATTCATTCCAATTAATGAAACTGGAAGAGATTCTGTAATAAATACTCTTTCAATATCAACCGCTGAACAAATAATTTCTTTAATTCTTTCAGGTGTTACTTTGTTTTGAATATGTTTGTTGTGTAATAAACAAGCAAACTGACAATGTAAACCTTCATCTCTTGAAATCAATTCATTAGAGAAAGCTAACCCTGGCATTAAACCTCTTTTCTTCAACCAAAAGATTGAACAAAATGATCCTGAGAAAAAGATACCCTCAACTGCTGCAAAAGCAATTAATCTTTCAGCAAATGATTCTGATTCAATCCATTTAAGGGCCCAATCAGCTTTCTTCTTAATAGATTCATAATTATCAATAGCATGAAACAATCTATCTTTTTCATCTGAATCCTTGATATATGTATCAATTAATAATGAATAAGTTTCAGAGTGAATGTTCTCCATCATAATTTGGAAACCATAAAATGATTTTGCTTCTGGATATTGAACTTCTTTCAAAAAGTTTTCAGCCAGATTCTCATTAACAATTCCGTCACTAGCTGCGAAGAACGCCAGTATCATTTTAATGAAGTGTTTTTCATTATCATTTAATTTTTCATTCCAATCTGTTAAGTCTTGAGCTAAATCAATCTCTTCAGCTGTCCAAAATGAATGTTGCTGATTTTTGTACATATCCCAAATATCATGATATTTTAAGGGAAACATTACAAATCTATCTTTATTTTCTTCTAATATGTGTTCTTTCATATCTAATATATTTTTTTTTAGTAAAAAGTTTTATTTTATATATTATATATTATAGTTTTTATTGTGGTGTTTTTTGATAGGAGAGATGGTAAAGTTTATATATACATTATGTTTAACGGTTCATTTGAAATTGAAAAAGAATATAATACTTACCTATCCAAAGTGAAGGTTAACTCAGTCAAGGATTCTTGGGTTATATCTAACTTGCCTAATCTTTATAATTTTATTTTAGATAAAGATGGTGAAAGTATATCTGAGAAAATATACCTACTGGATAATACAAGTGTTGAGTGTTTGGTTTGTAAAAACAAAACAAAGTTTTTATCTATGTCAAGAGGATATAGACAATATTGTTCAAAATACTGTTCAAATTCAGATATAAATCTTATAGAAAAAAAATTAATAAATTATAAGAAAAATAACCTAAATAAGTATGGTGTTGAAAATACATCAGAATTAGATTCTGTTAAAAATAAAATATCTCTATCTAAATTAAATTTAGATTATAATGAAATAGATATAAAGTCAAAAAAGACTTTTATGGATAAGTATGGTGTTGATAATATATCAAAATTAGATATAATAAAAGATAGAAAGATAAAAACCACATTAAAAAACTATGGTGTCCAAAATCCTTTTCAATCTGAAGAAATAAAAGATAAAATTAAAAATTCAAATTTAATAAAATATGGTTTTGATCACCCAATGAAATCTGAAGATATAATAAATAAATGTAAAGAGACAGCTCTATATAAATGGGGAGTTGATAATTACACAAAAACGGATGAATATAAAAAAACAATGTTTGATAAATATCACAACTGTGATATAAAAACAAATTTAAATAGTGATATTAATTATATAAAGTATCTTGGATTTGGTAAATATGAAATGAATTGTGATTGTGGTAAAGAACATAGTTATGTTACAAACTCACATTTATATCATGCTAGAAAAGGTATAAACAATAAACAATGTACCGTTTGTTATAAAGTGGAAGATACCCAATCTTTTAAAGAGACTGAAATATTTGAATTTATAAGGTCTATATACAATGGTGAGATTATTAGATCTTATAGAGATGGATTAGAAATTGATATCTATCTTCCCGAATTAAATATTGGATTTGAATTTAATGGTCTTTATTGGCACTCTGAATTATTTAAGCAAAAAAACTATCATTTAGATAAGTTAAATCATTTTAAAAAAAGAGGTATAAGAATTATAAATATTTGGGAAGATGATTGGTCATTTAAATGTGATATAATAAAAAGTCAAATACGAAACTGGATAGGAATTTCCGATAATAAGATATTTGCTAGAAAATGTAAAATTGAAGAAATTAAAGATGTTAGTCTGATAAAGACATTTTTGAATGATAGTCATATCCAGGGTTATGTTTCATCTTCATTAAAAATAGGACTCTTTTATAAAAATGAATTAGTTAGTTTAATGACATTTGATCATTTTGAAGGTCGTAAGAAAATGCAAGATGATGAGTGGAATTTATCCAGATTTTGTAACAAGTTAAATGTTAATGTTATTGGTGGTGCTTCTAAGCTATTAAACCACTTTATTAAACTAAAAACTCCTACAAGAATTATATCTTTTGCCGATAGGTCTTGGTCAAATGGTAGTCTTTATTTTAAATTAGGATTTGAGTTATCATCAACCAGTTATCCAAACTACTCATACTTTATTGATAAAAGACGAGTTAATAAACAAAGATATAAGAAGTCTAATTTAGTTAAAATTGGATATGACAAATCACTATCCGAATCTAAAATAATGGAAGATGAATTTGGATCATATAAGATATTTGATTGTGGTCAATTAAAGTTTGAAAAAAATATTTAATTCATATTTTTTCATTATATTTGTATCTATGAAATTATATTATGATGGTATAGGATATCCTTGTAAATTTAAATCCGAAATGAAAGGTAAAAATACTTGGTATAGTATGGAACCAATAAGTATTAAACTAACCTTTCCCAAATATATCTATGATAAGATTTTATTAGATATTAAATTGGATAATGATAATAATACATTACAGGATATATTTAGATTTAAATTATTACTTCAAAAAGGAGAATTATCAAGAAATAAAGATAATTGGAATACACATTCTCAAGTTGTTCAGAATGAATTTTGGGAATTAGAAACATATTTAGATGGATTAACAATTACTTCTAAATTCAGAAATGGTGATGTTACTGCTAAATTCAGTTTATCAATATTTTCTGAAATGGAATTAGATAAATCAGAATTAAGAAATATTTTATTAAATCAACTTATTTAAAAGCGAAAACACCGAGGAGCGAGTTCGGTGTTCTCTTATAGCCTAAACTATAACCGGCCCTAAGTTGGGAGATCGCTGTCTCCTCCGGTTCATACATTATATATAAATAATATAAACTTTCTTTTTTAAAAATATAAAACATAAGTAAATTAATGTCAAACTAAAAAAACAAACAAAATGGTAAAAAATGAAATTAAAGTAGATTTCTCTAACACAGAAGAACTAAAAAACATTATTGAGAAAGCTTATTTTACTGAAGGAATGGGTGGAAAAATCCTTGGCAAAAACCACTTCATTAAAATTAATGAATCTGATGATATTCATTACACAATCTTCAAAGACATGAATAGTGTGACTGTAAAGTTACACAATCCAGAAATCATTGATGGATCTATGAGATTCATGATTGATGAAACACAAGGAGAAGTAAGATTGTATCCTATTTCAATCTATTGTATTAAAGAAGAAAACAAGTATATTTTCTACTAATATGAAAAAAAT
>Ga0304729_1000089_pt1 | contig 59994 bp, 63 predicted proteins | sample C_131016_MF_Meta_FD_190475 | JGI IMG/M metagenome (GOLD analysis project Ga0304729, IMG submission 190475) | Freshwater microbial communities from Lake Croche, Canada to study carbon cycling - C_131016_MF_MetaG (v2) (version 2) | ecosystem: Environmental > Aquatic > Freshwater > Lake | place... | reverse complement strand
GCGTCTTCAATCGCAACAAGGTCGCATCCAGCGTCACCCTCATTTGCGTAGGTAGGAAGAATGGCATCTGGGTGAAGTGCCTTGGCAAGAATTTCCATACGGCGAAGGCTACCCGTCACCGCACCCCTGAGGTTGTCAACTATTAGTAGTGTCGCAATGTGCTTGTTTGGATGGATTTAGAAATGACGGGACTAGAGCCCTCACGCCACGTCATTGTGGAAATAGCCACTTTGATCACTGACGACAACTTGAACGTTGTCGCTGAGGGCCCAGATCTTGTGGTTCACGCATCACCTGAGGAACTCAGCGAGATGGGCGACTTCGTCACAGAAATGCATACGAAATCTGGGTTGCTTCCATTAATTGAAGCCTCGACAATTACTTTGGCGCAGGCCCAAGAGCAAACGCTCGCTTTTATAAAGCAGCACATCAGCGAGCCACGAAGCGTTCCACTGTGTGGAAATTCAATTGGTACCGATCGACGTTTTCTGCAGGAATACATGCCTGAGCTTGAAGAGTTCTTGCATTACCGAAACATTGACGTTTCCACGCTGAAGGAGCTTGCTCGACGCTGGCACCCAGAAGTACTGACATCGGTTCCAGAGAAGGCAACGTCTCACCGAGCTCTCGACGACATCAGAGAATCAATTGCTGAACTAGTTCATTATCGCAATACCATGTTCCCTACACCGGAGAAATAAAATGTCAGAAGAAGTACTTTCAATTCAAGACGCCAGCGCTCAAATGATCGCTGCTGGACAAATGTTCGAGATGGAACGCACCACCGTTAAGGGCATTGAGATGAATGTCTGGAAGAACGCACCACAAACAATGGCTCAGGTTCTTGGAATGTCGCTCAACCACAGTGCTAAAGAATTCTTGGTTTACGAAGATCAGCGCTACACCTTCGAAGAGCACTACCGCGCAGCAGCCACACTCGCGCAGCGGTTTATTGATCTTGGAATTAAAAAGGGTGACCGGATCACCATTGCATCGCGCAACTTGCCCCAGTGGGTCATGAGCTTCTGGGGCGCAATACTTTCTGGCGCAGTTGTGGTTCCCCTTAACGCCTGGTGGACCACTGACGAATTGGAATATGGACTCAGCGACTCTGGAACATCCATTGCGATTGTGGACGAAGAGCGTTTTGCGCGCATCTCACCTTTTATGGATTCACTTCCAGAACTCACAACCGTGATTGTCCTAAATGACAATCCAAAAAAGCCCCTAAACCTCGCAATCACAAATTCACGAGTTGCAGTCAAGAGCTTTGAAGACGTACTCGGATCTGTTGATCCAGCACAGACACCACCCGAAGTTCCTATGGACACTGATGACGACGCCACAATGTTCTACACATCTGGAACTACCGGCAAGCCAAAAGGCGCAGTAGGAACGCACCGTAATGCTCTTTCCAACATGATGAACTTGTTCTTCGTTGGACAGCGCGCCACACTTCGCTATGGCAACGCCAATCTTGACGATGATGGCAATCCGGTGCAGGGTTCAGCAATGCTAAACATTCCGCTCTTTCACGCGACAGGGTGTCTTGCCACCATGCTCGTGAACACTGCTTCGGGCGGAAAGCTTGTCCTATCGCACCACTTTGATCCGACCTTGGCATTAGAGATGATCCAGAACGAAAAAATCACTCAAATCGGTGGCGTTCCTGCAATTGCGATGCAACTGCTCGATCACCCAAACTTCGCTGACTACGACACTTCGTCAATCCGCTCAGTTTCATACGGTGGAGCACCGCCGCCACCAGAACTTGTAAAGCGCATTCGAGTTGCTTTCCCTAAGGCCCAGCCAGGTAATGGATACGGCCTCACTGAAACGTCAGCTGCAGTTGCTCTAAACAATGGCGCTGACTACATTGCGAAGCCTGCGAGCTGCGGGCCGGCAGTTCCAACGTGTGAAGTTGCGATCGTGCCTGAAGACTTTGAAGGTGACGAGCCAACTGCTGACCTTCCAAAGGGTCCAGAGGTTCGTGGCGAGCTTTGGATCAAGGGTCCAAATGTTGTTCGTGGTTACTGGAACAAGCAAGAAGCAACCGACAAGGCTTTCACTAAGGGCTGGTTGCACTCTGGCGACATTGCACGTATTGACGAAGAGGGATTTATCTTCATTGTTGACCGTGCGAAGGACATGATTATTCGTGGTGGAGAGAACGTGTACTCAGTAATTGTTGAGGCCGCAATCTTCGAACACCCAGATGTTGCGGACTGCGCGGTTGTTGGTGTTCCTCACCCATCACTCGGTGAAGAAGTCGCTGCAGTGATTGTCCTTCGACCTGGAAGGGTTATTGAGGGTGAAGAAATCTCACGCCACGTGGCCCAACGCCTCGCGAAGTTCCAAGTTCCGACGAAGGTGATCTTTCGAACCGAGCCACTTCCGCGTAATCCTCAGGGCAAAGTTCTAAAGAGAGAGCTGCGCGACAGCATCATTTAATAGCTACGAATCAAATAAAAAAGCGGCCGCTCGAAAGCGGCCGCTTTTTTTTATAAGTAAAAGAATTACTTATTTGGCTGTGGTGTGATGCGTAAGTAGTCCTTGAGCTTCTTGAAGCCCTTAGGGAACTTGGTTACTGCATCTTCATCGCTGATTGAGTTAACGATGATTACATCGCCACCGTCAACCCAGTTAACTGGAGTTGCAACTGAGTAGTTAGCAGTCAGCTGAAGTGAGTCAAGTACACGAACAACTTCGTCGATGTTTCGACCAGTTGATGCTGGGTACGTAAGGGTCAACTTTACCTTCTTGTCTGGCCCAATAACGAACACGCTGCGAACAGTGAGTGTGTCGTTTGCGTTTGGGTGGATCATGTCGTAAAGGTTTGCAACAGTCTTTGACTCGTCACCAATAAGTGGGAAGTTAAGAGCAGTTCCCTGAGTCTCTGCAATGTCAGCCTTCCACTTGTCGTGTGAAGCAACATCGTCTACTGAAACACCAATGATCTTTGTGTTGCGCTTGTCGAAGTCAGGCTTGCGAGCTGCAAAGCCACCGAGTTCGGTAGTGCATACAGGAGTGAAGTCCTTAGGGTGTGAGAACAAGATGCCCCAGCCGTCGCCGAGCCATTCGTGAAAGTTGACCGTTCCTTCGGTGGTCTCCGCGGTAAAGTCCGGGGCCACGTCACCAAGACGAATCGCCATTTGATACTCCTTCGAGTGAAAAGCCCAGTCCTTTGACTGAGCTCCTTTACTTTAGCGGACAAAGCTCAATTGTTGCAAATGTCTATGGGATTTGTAGGTTATTACACATTGAGCCCCCAAACCCTGTGAAACTAGAGGAATGTCCGAATCGCTGAAGCCAACCGTTGCTGCTTTTGATCTGGATGGAACACTCAGCGAAGGCGGGAGTGTTGTTCACTGGTTGAGGTTTATTGCGGGTACTCGAGCAACATACGCAGCTGGATTTTCGCTACTCACCCCTCTCACCATTGGTGCAATCAGGAGTGGTGCATCGGCAGATAATGCCAAGGAGCGTTTATTTCACAAACTGCTCGCAGGAAGAGACGTCGAAGAAGTACAAGCAAGATCTCGTGAATTCATTCTGCATCACTTAGAAAAAAATGGCCGTGCACACGTTGTGGCACGTATGCGCTGGCATCTTGATCAAGGTCACAAAGTGGTAATTGTTTCTGCATCACCTCAGCTCTACGTAGATGTTGTTGCTGAAACGTTTGGTGCGAACGGTGGATGCGGAACTCGTCTTGGCGTTGATGCACGAAACAAGTTGACTGGAATGTATCTGGGAAATAACTGCCGTGGATCAGAAAAGATTCGACGACTTGATGAGTGGATTGCGCAGCAAGGCTTTTCATCAAAGCCAATTGTCTATGCGTATGGCAATTCACGCGGTGACCTAAAGATGCTCACGAGTGCTGACCATGGTTACGACTGTGGGAAGTTAGGCCGCTTTGGTGCGCTGAAGAAGTTCGTTCGCCTCGAGGCGTAACTACTGCTCGATTGAAGAAGAAATTTCTACGATGCCGCTTTCGCGACCTTCGTAGACAACCTGCATCGAAGCAGCCTGTTCCTTCCAAGCAATCACCGTTGATCCGCGTTGGTCAACAATTCCTACGTTGATGTCATAGATGCCATCGAGCAGAGGTAGTGCACCAATGTCGAGTCCAATACGGTTTGGCCCCTGCTTCAAATTGACTGGAGAGGACTGCGGGTCACTTCGACTCACGAGTAGTCCTGTACGAGTAAATATCTCAAACATGAAATGACCGCTGTAGGCATGCTCAGCGCTTAGATTCACATCGAGGTGAATGCCACCACCGCTTCTAACTTCAAAAGTACCGCTTGGCGTTGTTACTGAATCAATGTTGATGTTTGCTTGTGTGCCAGCAACATCATTTGCCTGTGCGTCTTCTAGCTGATGTTCGCGAAATACGCGCAGCGCTTCACTCGCCTGTCCATCGGCAATCATTACGCCTGAATCAAGAACAATCGCACGGTCACACAGTGAGCGAACCTGATCTGCATTGTGGGTAACAAGAAGAATCGAACGCCCTTCTTCTTGGAATTTCTTAATGCGGTCAATGCACTTCTGCTGAAAGCGCTCATCGCCAACGGCGAGTACTTCGTCAACTACCAAAATGTCAGGGCTCACGCTGACTGCAACGGCGAACGCCAAGCGGACATACATTCCACTCGAATAGAACTTCACCTGCGTGTCAATGAACTGTTCAATTTCGCTGAAGGCAACAATCTCGTCGAAGATGCGGTCGACCATCTTGCGAGAGAAGCCGAGCATTGCTCCGTAGAGATACACGTTGTCGCGGCCAGACAGCTCGCCTTGGAATCCAGCACCGAGCTCAAGCAATGCCGCAAGGCTTCCACGAAGTCGGATCTCGCCTGATGAAGGTTGCAGGACTCCACAGATGCACTTAAGAAGCGTTGATTTTCCTGATCCGTTGTGTCCAACAATGCCGACCGTCTCGCCTTCGGCGATTGAGAAATTGACGTTATTCAGTGCGCTAAAGAGCTCTGTTGTCCCGGACTTTGGGTGAAGTAGTCGTTCTTTAAGCGTCTGGTGACGTTCGTGATGAATCTTGAAGCTCTTAGAGATGTTGTCGACTTCAATAACGTTCGCCATTAGAGCTCCGACTCAAAGTTTGTTTCGAGACGACCAAAGAGAACTTCCGCAACAAGGAAGAAGATAATCATGATTCCAACGAGGCCCGCATTTATTTCAAAAAACTTGGTCATTGACCACGTTGGCAGCACTTGCATCAATTGATGTGGTGCAACGAGTGAATGCACTGAGGTATCTCCGTAGAAGATGCGCTGGAACGTTAAGACAATTGGCGTGAGTGGATTTAAGAAGTACAGCAATGTCAGTCCGTGACGATGCAGCGCTGGCGACAGCGTGTTCTCGTAGGAATACACAATCGGAGTCATGTAGAACCACAACTGCAAAATGACTTCAATCAAGTGCTTTACGTCTCGTAAATACACCGTGATAGCTGACATGAGCATGGCCATTGCTGCGGTGAAGAGATAGAGGGCAATAAATGCAATTGGCATGAGCCACATGAAGTTCCACGCTGGAGCGTGGCCAGCAATAAGCAGGAAGATTGCGAGCACGCCAACTTGGATGACGAAATAAACAACAGCAGCACCCACGTTGGCGAGTGCCAAGATTTCACGTGGAAATGAAACCTTCTTAACAAGACCAGCGCGGTCAACAATGACACCAGTCGCAGTATTGAGCGATGTCTGGTACATGTTCCAGGCAATTAGCCCTGAGAACAGGTAAATAACGAAGTTCGGAATTCCATTTTTCAGGAATATTGAAAAGACTAAGTAATAAATGCACAGCGACAGAGCTGGAGAAATCATTGACCACAAGAGACCAAGCGAAGAACTCTTGTACTTGATCTTGATGTCAGAAAGAATCAGGTTTACAAGAAGTTCACGTCGATTGACGAGATTCTTTAGCCGAGCGATAAGCCCAGGTCGGACACTGACGACGCGTACTGGTGCATCATCGAGTGAACGTCGAACGACGCCGTCCGACGTGGCTTCACTCACTAGTCGCCTTTGGTTAACGCCGAGTGCTCGATGACAGCGTCGATGAATCCGTATTCAAGCGCTTCTTCTGGTGAGTACCAACGGTCACGCTCTGAATCAGCGAGAATCTTTTCGAGTGGCTGGCCGGTGTGGCGCGCAGTTAGCTCGGCCAGACGGTGACGTGACTTCGCGAAGTCCTCGGCCCAAATTGCAATGTCGGTTGCTTGACCCTTGAAGACTCCACCACCGGTGTGAGGTTGGTGCATCAAGATTCGAGTGTTAGGAAGCGAGAAGCGCTTGCCCTGTGTTCCAGCACAAAGAAGGAACTGACCCATTGAAGCCGCCATACCGAAACAAATTGTTCGAATGTCGTTACTCACGTACTGCATGGTGTCGTAGATCGCTAGACCGTCAGAAACTGATCCACCAGGAGAGTTGATATAGATACTGATGTCCTTGGTTGGGTCATCTGCCTCTAGGAGCAAAAGCTGTGCGCAGACCCTATTAGCCATATCGGTGTCAACCGCTGAAGTGCAAAAAATGATGCGATTGCGTAAAAGTCGGTTGGTTAGGTCGTTATTGCCGAAGTAATCGGCCATTGATGTGTCACTCATACGTCTAATCTACCGTGCCCGCTGCGAAGGCCCTGCCGATTTCGCCTAGAGTAGAGACCCTGCGGGCGTGGCGGAATTGGCAGACGCGCTGGTTTTAGGTACCAGTTCTACGGAGTGTGGGTTCGAGTCCCTCCGCCCGCACCAAGTTTTTAAAGTTTCCCTTGCTATTTGCCAGGGGGTCGTAGTAACGTTGTATTTGCTGTTTCGCCGCAACATCGCGGTAGAGACCGATTCGATATGAAACTTCGAGTTGGGCTCATCTCAACTTGTAGGAGTTTCTATGTCCATGTCCTTTGCCGACCTCGGCGTGCCATCAAACCTTGTAGAGCGTCTAGCTTCACGCGGTATTTCTGAAGCATTCCCGATCCAGGAAGCATCCATCCCTGACGCCCTCGCGGGTAAAGACGTCGTTGGAAAGGCCGCCACAGGATCTGGAAAGACCCTCGCCTTCGGTCTTCCACTACTCGCCCGCCTCGAAAAGGCTCGCCCTCGCAAACCTACGGCCCTGATCCTTGTTCCTACACGTGAGCTTGCAGCTCAGGTGCAAAAGGAACTTGCACAGTTGACCGAAGACAAGGGTCGCCGCATCATCACTATCTACGGTGGTACTTCGTACAACATTGCTCGCAAGGCACTGAACTTTGGTGTTGACGTTGTTGTTGCCTGCCCAGGTCGTCTAGAAGACATGCTCGAACAGCGTGCCTTTGACCTTCAGAGCTGCACCACTGTTGTTGTTGACGAAGCTGACCGTATGGCCGACATGGGATTCTTGCCATGTGTACGCCGCATCATCTCAGCTACTGCTCCTAACCGTCACGTCATGTTGTTCTCAGCAACAATGGGACCAGACGTTAAGTCACTCGTAAAAGAATTCACTAACGACGCTGTTATCCACGACGTTGTTGGAGAAGAAGCTCCTAGTGATGTTGACCACTTCTTCTGGCGTGTTCCACGTGACCAGCGTCCACAGATGACTGCTGACATTGTTGAAGAATACGACCGCGCAATTGTCTTCACCCGTACCAAGCACGGTGCAGACCGTCTTGCTCGTCAGCTCGAAGAGCGTGGCATTTCTGCGGTTCCGCTTCACGGAGACCGCACACAAGCTCAGCGTGAACGCGCACTTCGCAGCGTTAAGAGTGGCCAAGTACGTGTACTAGTAGCAACTGACGTTGCTGCTCGTGGAATTCACATTGACTTACTGCCAGTTGTTATTCACTACGATCCACCAGCCCAGGCAAATGACTACCTTCACCGTTCAGGACGTACAGGTCGTGCCGGTAACACAGGTGCAGTTATTTCACTCGTTGGTGAAGACGTTATTGGTCAGGTTAAGCGCCTACAAAAGGCTCTTGGTATTCCAACAATGATCGAACCTCGCGAAGATGCACCAGCAATTCGCCTTGGTGCAGTTGACGATGTTGCAGCAGCCGAGCGTCTTGACGACCGTGGAGGAAAGGGTCGCTCTGAGCGTTCTTCATCTTCACGCGACCGTGACCGTGGTCCTCGCAACTTTGGTGACCGTGACCGTGACCGTGGTGCTCGTTCTGACCGTGGCTTCTCTGACCGTGCTCCTCGTGGAGACCGTCCAGAGCGTGGCTTTGGAGACCGTGACCGTTCTTCTTCACCTCGCACTGAGCGCAGCTTCTCAGACCGTGCTCCTCGCGGAGACCGTCCAGAGCGTGGCAATGACCGTCCGTTCACACCTCGTAGCGACCGCCCAGAGCGCAGCTTCGGAGACCGTGACCGCGCAGCATCACCACGTGGTGAGCGCAGCTTCTCAGACCGTGCTCCTCGCGGAGACCGTCCAGAGCGTGGATTCGCAGACCGTGCTCCACGTAGCGACCGTCCAGAACGTGGATTCGCAGACCGTGATCGTGAAGCACGTCCAGACCGCGGCAGCGACCGTCGTCCAAGCCGTGACTTCGCAGACCGTTCTGCTTCACCTCGTGGCGGTAAGGAAAAAGAAGGCACCGTCAGTTTCTTTAACGACTCAAAGGGATTTGGGTTCGCAAGCGATGACAAGGGTGACGACTTATTCATTCACTTCTCTTCAATCCAGGGTGACGGCTTCAAGTCACTGAGCGAAGGCCAGAAGATTACATTCGAAGAGGCTGAGGGTCCAAAGGGCCGCGAAGCTCGCAACGTACGCGTTGTTGGTGGCGGACGTTCACGCCGCTAAAGTTTGTAACCATGTCTGAGAAACCACTTGTAGAACCACACACTGGCCCTGCCCCCGACGACCTTCTTATTGAAGAAATCGTCGTTGGTAGTGGCGACGAAGCAACAGCGGGTCAAACTGCGGTTGTCCACTACGTAGGAATTTCTGCCTCAACCGGCGAAGAGTTCGATGCGTCGTGGAACCGTGGCGACACCTTCTCATTTCCACTTGGTGCTGGATACGTAATCCAGGGCTGGGACCGTGGCGTTGTTGGAATGAAAATTGGCGGACGACGCCGACTCGTTATTCCTTCACACCTCGGTTATGGCGATCAGGGTGCTGGTGGCGTTATTGCACCAGGTGAAACGCTCATCTTCGTTGTTGACTTAATCGCTCTTCGCTAGTTCGAAGAATCAATAGCCAGCATTCGCTGGAAGTCACCGTAACGCTCACAACAGATTTCTGAAAGAAGTCGTAGTCGGTCGTTAGGGTTAGCAAGACTAAGTACTTTGAACTGATCAAGTGTCGACATTGGCGTCATTGCGCACAACTGCCAGCTACGAATCTTTGGATCACTGTCCATCTCACAATTTGATCTGGTGTAGTCATCTGCATTGATTTCACTCTGCAGTGCACGAAGTGCCTTAACGGCTGATTCAGTAGAGCGAAGCAAAGTTTCATCAATTCCGCACTCCGTGCAGTGTCGTTCTTTCACAATTGCTTGTGGATAGGGGTCGTCTATTAGCCACTCAACAACTTCGCAGCATTCAATCCCTTCAACAACGAGGAGCGTTTTGCCGTCACTAGTCTTTTGACTCGCAACGATTTTCACAACAGTTCCGTCACCGAGGCGCACATCACCACCGCCAACTTCTGATCCACGTTCAATCAACGTTGTGCCAAAAGTCCCTTCGTCGTCGAGGTCTGTAAGCATCTGTTGATAACGAGCTTCAAAAACATAAAGCCCAGCAGTTTGATAGGGGAATATGACCATCCCGAGCGGGAACATTGGGAGTCTTTTTCTGGTCACTTGAACATCCTAAAGGTGAATTATTTGTGAACTAACGCTTTTCCAAAGCTTCTGCGAGCGAACGCAGGGCATTGCCGCGGTGCGAAGTGGCGTTCTTTTCTTGCAAAGTCATTTCTGCCAGCGTTTTACCTCCAGCGTGCGAAGGAAGAAAGACCGGGTCGTATCCGAAGCCGTTACTTCCTTTTGGCTCAGCACCAATAGAACCCTCCATGACTCCTTCGACGCTCAACGATGTGCCGTCGGGGTATGCCACGCAGATAACAGTTCTAAACCTCGCTGTACGCGGCGCAGCAACACCAGAAAGCATGCTCAGTAACTTGACGACGTTCTCTTCGTCACTCGCCCCAATGCCTGCGTAACGCGCACTGTAGACACCCGGTGCTCCGTCTAACGCATCTACAAAGAGTCCAGTGTCGTCAGCAACAGCGGCGTGTCCAGTTGCGTCAGCGAGTGCACGAGCCTTTAAGAGTGCATTGCCCTCAAGCGTGTCTTCTGTTTCATCAACATCTGGCACATCAGACGGTCGTGGAAGAACATTGATGTTCAGCGCGCTCAATACCGACTCCATCTCCACTTTCTTGTGGGGATTTGCGGTTGCTAAAACGAATGTGGTCATCGAGGAGATGGTGGTGTTGCAAGTACTGCTCGCTGCGCAGTGTGAATTGCACTAATGCCGCTTTGTGCCAGGTCGAGTAGCTGGCCTAGCTCTTCTCTCGAGAAGGCCTCTTGCTCTGCAGTCCCCTGCACTTCAACAAAACGTCCAGCACCAGTCATAACAACGTTCATGTCCGTGTCCGCGCGTGAGTCTTCTTCGTAAGGAAGATCGAGCATTGGAACACCGCCAACGATGCCAACAGAAATAGCAGCAACGAAATCACTCAGGGCGTGTTGCTTGATTGTCCCCTTTTGAACAAGACGAGTAATTGCGTCGTGTAGCGCCACGTACCCACCACAGATTGATGCGGTGCGAGTTCCACCATCTGCCTGGAGAACATCACAGTCGACTGTGATTGCGAGGTCAGGTAGCAACTCGAGTCGAGTGACTGTGCGAAGTGAGCGTCCAATGAGGCGCTGAATTTCTTGTGTGCGTCCGGACTGCTTGCCCTTTGCGGCTTCACGATTATTTCGTTCAGGAGTTGAACCAGGCAGCATTGAGTACTCAGCAGTCACCCAGCCCTTGCCAGAACCCTTTAGCCAGCGTGGAACGTCTTCTTCGACTGATGCGGTGCAGAGAACTTTTGTGCGACCGAAGCTAACAAGGACCGACCCTGCTGCCATGTCGGTGTAGTCGCGTACAAATGAAAGTGGACGGGCCTGATCTGGGGTTCGGCCATCGGCGCGCTGAACTGACATGGGACTCCTTAAAAACACCGTGTTGTGCGTCTTAACGGTAGCGGAGATTTAGAAGTAAATGATTTTCTTGGCTCGTTCAACGACTTCATCGATGTCGTCGCTCCAGGCGCCAGTTGATAGGTACTTCCAGCCATCGTCACAGGCAATCGTGACAATTGTTGCTTCTTGGTCATCAGGAATTGTGTTGGCACACTTCACGGCACCAGACATGATGGCTCCAGAAGAGATGCCCACAAAGAGTCCAACTTCGGTCATACGACGGGTCCACTCGATTGATTCTTTAGGGCGGACGATTACCTTGCGGTCGAGCATTGTTTCGCCACCAGCGTCAATAAAGATTGGCGGGATGTAACCATCGTCGAGGTTGCGCAGTCCATCAACCATTTCACCGCTCGGTGGTTCAATGGCCCAAATTTGAGTTCCAGGCTTTTGTTCTTTTAGAAACTTGCCAACACCCATCAATGTTCCAGAGGTTCCAAGCCCCGCAACAAAGTGTGTGATCTCAGGAACGTCACGAAGGATTTCAGGACCAGTGGTGGTGTAGTGCGCCATTGGGTTCGCTGGGTTCGCGTACTGATACAAAAACACCCAGTCAGAATTTTCAGCACTGAGCTTCTGAGCTAAACGCACTGCCCCATTTGATCCTTCGCTACCGGGTGAGTCAATGATCTCCGCTCCCCAAGCAAGAAGTAATTGACGTCGCTCTGGCGACACGTTTGATGGAAGAACAACCTTCAGGTGGTACCCACGAAGGCGACACACCATTGCGAGTGCAATGCCAGTGTTGCCCGATGAAGGCTCAATCAGAATCTGACCTGGCTTTCCAGGGATCAAGATGCCATCGCGTTCTGCAGCTTCAATGAGTGAATACGCAATGCGGTCCTTCACCGAACCAGCAGGATTGCGACCTTCAAGTTTTGCAAGAATTTTTACGTTCGGCTTAGGCGAAAGTGCGCTGATATCAATAACTGGTGTATTGCCAATTAATTGAAGTACCGAATCGTAACGAGCCACTACTGTGCTCCACCTGCAACTGCAGGTAGCAATGTGACTTCATCGCCGTCAGCAACTGGCGCGTCAACGCCACCGAGGTAACGAACATCATCGTCATTCACATAGACATTCAAGAAGCGGTGCAGTGTTCCATCTTCGTTGAGTAGTTGTGGCTTGACAACTGGATACGCATCTGTGATCTGCTTAAGAACGCCACCGATTGTTGTTGCGTCAGTATCAAGAACTGCAAGTCCGCCCATTGCTTGGCGAAGCACTGTTGGAATTCGGATTACTGCAGACATGGTGTTCCTAACTCGATCTAATAGTTGACTAACTTAGTCAACTTTAGTGGTACTTCGCAATAGCGTGACCAAAAAACATCCTTGAGTACCTAAGTACGCTTAAAGGGTGGCCAGGGCTAAACAAATCCAAGCGCGGCGTGACAAAAAGAAGGAAGACGCCAAAAAGGGTGACCAAATCGTCGCCTCAAATCGTCGCGCCCGTCATGATTTTGATTTAGTTGAAATCATGGAATGTGGCATGGTCCTTACCGGAACTGAAGTGAAATCTCTTCGCCAGGGCAAAGCACAAATTGGTGAAGCATTCGCACGAATTGAAAATAACGAAATCTGGATCTACCAAATGCACATTCCACCGTGGGTGAATGCCGTGGGATTTGGAACTCATGATCCAGACCGAAAGCGAAAGCTCCTCGCCCACCGACGTGAAATTGACAAGTGGTGGGACCAAACGCGAATGCAACCACTCACGATTGTCGCTACCAAGGTGTATTTCAAAGATGGAAAAGCCAAGGTTGAGATTGCACTCGCCAAGGGTCGTAAGCAGCAAGACCGTAGAGAAGCACTTAAGAAGCGTGATGCTGAGCGAGAGATCCAGCGCACCACTCGCAACATCGAAAAATTCAGTTAAGCGTCACACACATTTCGTTTACTTTTCGGCCTGTTCACAGACCAATACTTCATACTGGTTGTGCCCCCTACAAGGAGACACATGTCGTACATCGAATCGTATGTTTATTGGATTCAAGAATCAACCGACTACGCCAATATTGAAGCAATCAACCAGAAGGTTCGTACCTACCGTGGACGCGACATCGCGGTTGAGGATGAATTTCACACACGCCCTTGGACTCGCTGGACCTATTTTTAAGTCATAAGTCGAGCAAATCATTCAGAAGCGATTCGCCACTCGGCCACCCGTTGGAATTCTGGTTAATAGAAGGTATGCTTATTACGCAGCTAAAGCAGCTGCTAAATCCATGGGGATGAATTGTTTCGACAGAAGTCGTCGAGGTGAGTGAAGCGAGCCGTGGTCTCAGGATCCACGTTAAAGAGCCTGAAAAAATAAATAAACGCCAAGCCTCAGCTTGCGCTTGCTGCTTAGGTAGCAACATCCACCTAGACCCGGTCCTGCGGTTTAGTAAATGGGTGTCATAAAAGTAGGACTTACCAACGAGACTCGCTAGTGGTTTCGATGGGACAACTTAGCTAGATACGGAGCGTCTTCGGTGTTGACAGTAGAGCCGCTCCCGACAATTTCCTGTCGACTGCGCTCGGAGAAGAATCATTAAGAAGCTACTGGACCCGGGCTCGATACCCGGCATCTCCACGAAAGTAAAACCCGTACCGCAAGGTGCGGGTTTTACTTATTTACAGTGACTATTTTTTAGGCTTCGGAGCAGTAACCACAAAGCCATCGCCTCGACGCTTTATTTTCCATCCCTGCCAGGAAAATTTCTCGATGTTGCTCATTCCATCAACGAGCAACTGTCTCGCAAGTATTCCTTTAACCGCTTTTGCGTCATGTCCTGCAGCGCCTGAGCCATCACTGGATACGAAGACAACGTGGACAACGGTCGCCACTGTAGAAAGCTGATCGAAGTCAATTGCTGCTTCATGTTCATTGGGCAGCAAATTAATAACTGTTTTGTTTCGAAGTTTGTTCATGAGTGCAGCAGTTAGTGGCTCTTTCCAGAACTGGCCAACATTGCCTAGTGGCGAGATTGCTACATCCATCTTCAATCGGTAATCCCCCACAAAATCTTCTCCTGTTGTTACTCCGTACAGACCTGATGGCACTAGCAGTCGTTTGCGCTGTGCGCCTGAGAGAGACGCGGGGTCCAAGTGCCCCCAGACAACGCCCGTGTAGCGCTGATGAACAGGAAGCAGCAATGGTCTCCCCGCGCACAGCGCTTTGGAGGAAACAACAGCACGGTCAAGTAATTCTCCGCGAACTTTCAGAATTTTTTCTAGCTCAGCCTTCGAGCTTTTTGCGAGTGCACTGCGAAGCGCACCAACTACTTTCTTGCGTTCACTAGTTAGGATCGCGTCAAAGACACCAGCCTTGGTGGCGACGGCGCCGCCCTCTGCTTTGCCCTCAGAAGGTGGCACGAGTACAAAGACGTTTTCACTCACCGGACTACGGTACCGGCTAGAAGTTATGCAGCGTTCAATACCTCAAGGTTTATTCCGTGTGCTTGTAGAAAGTGACGTACCTTAATGACTTGATCGTCGGTCAAATCCTTTGGACGAGTGGACCCGAATGACGTAACTTCTTCGTCAACAGTGACGGCCCAATTTCCGCTGTGGGTTTCATGAACAACACCAAAACGTCCTAGGAGAACTAAAACGTCATGCCATTTAATGTTGTGATTTAACGGGTGACCGAATATCTTTTGTGCGGTAGTTCGGTGACTGTGATCAAGCTTGACTGACATGATTGCTCCCTCTATGAGGGACGAGGTTTTCTTCCCTCGTTTGCACTCTCTACCTTTTAGAGGCTCTTGTCAAGTAATGCGACGAGTTCTACGTGCTCTGTCATCGGAAATAGGTCGAAAGCCTCTAATTTCTTCAGCTCATATCCACCTGCCAAGAGAAGTTTGAGGTCCCTGGCGAAGGTTGCAGCGTCACATGAGACATAGACCAGTCTGCGAGGTTCACGTCGTACCAGCGCGTCAACAACACCCTTAGCGAGTCCACTGCGAGGTGGGTCGAGGACAACAACGTCTCCTGGCGCAACAGAGTCATTAATTGAGCGGGGTGTTACTGCCCATTCCTTTACCTTTAAGTGTCGAAGGCCATCACCGTTCTGTCGAGCGTCTCGAACCGCGTACGCAGAAGACTCAACTGCAGTTACTTTGCCCGTAGGACCAACTGCCATGGCGAGTGGAACAGCGAAGAGACCAACACCACTGAAGAGGTCGACTACGTGGTCGCCAGTCTTCACGTCAGCGAATTCAAGGACCTTCGATAGAAGCATCTGAGGTGCATCTTGGTGAGACTGCCAGAACGCACGTGGTCCTACTGAGAAGTAGTGACCTTGCACTTCTACGCGTGACTGAGTTGAAGGCTCTAGTGGTTCGCCATGAAGTGACGTGATCTCATAGATGGTTCCACGATGTGTTTCTCTGCGAGATACTGCGAAGGGTTCGCCGTCGCCAATGGCTCGAAGTTCAACTTCTTCTGCCCCATCCCATGATGTTTGAAATGCCGGCGCGAACTTGGAATTGGCAATCCAGCATGCATCAATTGCAATGAGTTCATGAGAGCGAGACAGGTGAAGACAAAGCTGTCCGTCTTCATTGACTGAGCAGCGCAGTCGAGTGCGAGATCCTTCACCATTTCCTTCTGGTGCGGTGATGGTGACGTCGTAGTCAATCCCAGCAATGCGCTTTAGGTGCTCAGTTACAAGAGCCTTTTTCCAGTCGTATTGAGCAGTCTTAGAAGCGTGCTGCAAGTCACAGCCGCCGCATCCTCCCGGGTAGGCGAAGTTACAAGGAGCCTTAACGCGCTCAGGACTTGCTTCGAGGACTTCGATTGCGTCACCACGAGAAAAGCTGGCGGTTGTTTCGGTGACACGAACGTTGACAAATTCACCAGGAAGTGTGTGGCGAACAAAGACAACGCGACCATCTGGCATCCGACCCACGGCACCGCCAGTTGCTGGGCGTTCAATATGTACGGGCACTGGTGCCGCTAAGGAATTGTCACTACTCACCTAGTAATCCTACTTAGGAAAGGATCAAAGTTGCGATTCGAGAAAAGAAGCAAGGTGATCAACAATTCGAACACCATCTGGGCGCGTTGCACCGTACAGCGTTGTTCCAGGATTCGCCTCTAAGACCACCCAGCCATCAGGACCTAGCAGGAGATCAACGCCACTCCACAACAGACCGAGTGAATTAGTTGCCTCAACCGCGAGTTCTTTTGCTTCTTCTGGAACATCCACAGCTTCTTCAAAGTGTGAACCCTGAGCAAGGTTTGTACGCCATTCACCGGGTGCTGGTCTGCGTCGAAGCGTGTAGACAACTTCCCCATTAATAACTGTTGCCCTCAGATCATCGCTCCACTCAACGAGTGGCTGAACAATGTACGACTCATCATTAGGAACATCGGTGCCTGGCACTTTTTCAACCCCGTGCCCACCACTACCTCTGCGTTTCTTCAGAACCACCTGTATTTCGTTTACTGGTCCTTTTGCGAGGTGTGTGTCTGGATGAGCAACACCGCTTCGCTGAAAGTTAAGAGCGGTTTTCCACTTGTCACTTGCGTTGTCGTGAAGCGAAGGATTGTTAAGCACCAGTACTCCACGTTGTTCGAGAGCTAGACCTCGAGAGATGTTCACTGCTTTACCACTTCGAAGAATTGCTAGATCAATATCACTGCGAACCAGGTCGCCAGCCGGTTCGTCCCACCACATAACTACCTCGTGGCCGCGAAGCATCAGATTTTCTGCGAGCGAATTGTTGCGACCTAGTTCGTAGGGAGCAGATGGTGGACCTGTGCGACCTTTTTCACGTGCACTTGTGAGAATGGCAATGACGGCCACTAAGCGTTTGGTGTGAGCCCAGCGCGCTCTAAGAAAGTATCAACGAGTGCCGATACTCGGCGTCGTGCTTGAGGTGTTTCATCAACAGCTTGTTCCAACATCTCAGCTGAATACATACCTGGGTCACGAGAGAGCTCAAACCATTCATTGAGCAACTGTCCGTCAATTTCTGGATGGAACTGCACTGCAAGATTTTTGCCAACTGCGAATGCCTGTACTGCGCGCTCTGAGCTTGCAAGAATTTCTGCATTCTCAGGCGTGGTGCATGAGTCATAGTGAAATTCGAACCATGGACCAGTAGAAATTCCCGATCCCGCAACTGGTTCAATTTGGTACCAACCAATTTCAGCTTCCGGAGCTTTAGTTACAGTGCCACCGTGAAACGTGCAGAGTGCTTGGGCACCGAAGCAGATGCCTAGTACTGGAATGTCCTTTGCAACAGCGTCACCAATAAGACCGAGTTCGCGGTCAAACCATGCAGCCTTGACTTCAGGGTCGTAGACAGAATCTTTTGAACCAAGAATTACGAGGGCGTCCATTCCGTCTACGGATGGTGTTGGAAGTCCTACGTTTAATGCTTCTAGGTAGACGTTGTAGCCAAGTTTCGCGAACGATTCACCAACGAGTCCCGGACGGTCTTCTTCTTCGTGTTGGATGAATAGAACGTTTGGCATTATTTCATTGAAGCAATAAATGCTTCCCAGTTGGCAAGTGGTGTAGCGCCAGCATTTAGTTCAATGGCACGAACAAGGTTGGCAATGCACATGTCAACAGTTGTCTTGGCCATTGGCTCTAGTGAGTCTGTTCCGTTTTCATCAACAAATCTTGTGTGAGCAGCCTGAAGCACGGTGTCGTAGGTCATTACTGAGTAACCACCACAGTTGTTCCATAGGCGTTTGATGTCAGCGAGTGCACGAACTCCATTAGTCGGCGACATTGTCGCAATCACTGCGTTCATTGGCTTTCCAACAATGCTGTTCTTAGGCATCATTGGTCGGCTCGCCCAGTCAATTGCATTCTTCACTACACCAGGTATTGCGTAGTTGTACTCCGGGCTAGTCCAGAACACACCATCAGCGTTGTTAAGTGCATTGCGAAACGCAACCACTCCCGCTGGTGAATTTTCACCGTCGAGGTCACTGTTGTAGAGAGGAATCAATCCAAGATCAAATGATGTGGCTTCATAGCCTTCTGGCAGATTTCTTGTGATGTAACCAGCGAGTCGAGTGTTGAGTGAGTCTTTGCGGAGTGATCCAGAGAGTACGAGAATTTTTTTCATGACAGTTGACCCTACTAGCAAGAAGTGAATTCCTAACCTTCGGGCAGCGACCATCCCATTGAAGTAGCGATCTCTTTACAGGTTGGACAAAGTGGATACTTCTTCGGATCTTTGCCCGGCACCCACTCTTTTCCGCACAGCGCCTTGACGGGCGTTGAGTTAATCATCCCCTCGACAACAGAGTTGTTGAGTTTTTTGAACTTTCCACTTTTCTTAGTGAATCCCTCGAGAACAATGTGAGTGAAGCGTTCATGGTCGCCTTCATCTATCTGAGGTGTCGTAACTACGTGTAGTTCTGTGTCGGACTGAATACTCACGTCTAAAACCCTACCCATCTGGGTAGTCTCTAAGTGACATGAAGCGCAGACGAAAGAAACCCGAAACCACGAGACCACTTGGACGGGTGTCGTCTCACTTCACTCGTGAAGGCACGCCTAAAAGTCCGTACCGCACCCAATCAGAAGCAATGAGCGCTGCCCAACTTGCGTGGACTCTCAATGGAGCGGAACTTGACGCCTACCGCTGCGACTACTGCCACCAATGGCATATTGGCAAGAGGTTCAGTCGCGATTAGCAACTGGGGGCTAAAACGGCAATAATGTACTGACTTCCATTGAAAGGCATCACATGTCAGTTCAGGCATACATCTTGATTCAGTCCGAAATTGGTTCAAGCGAAAACGTTGTTCTTGCAACACGCAACGTGCCCGGCGTTCTTGAGTCTTTTGAAGTAACTGGCCCCTACGACGTAATCGTTCGTTGCGAGGCTGAGAGCGTTGACCAACTTGGAAAATTCATCGTTGGTGCGATTCAAAAAGTTCCGGGGATCACACGTACTTTGACGTGCCCCGTTGTAAACATCTAACCGAACGCACCCGCAGCTTTTAGAGCTGCTATTTGTTCATCAGTAATTCCCCAGCCTTGTAATCCCTCACGCGTGCGTGCACCTGGTGCGCTTGGTGACGAGCCAATTTCTCCGTGAGATTTTGAAAACCTCGGCGCAGGATTCGGCTGTGTAGCACTTTGCGTAGAGAAAACATTTCGCTCAGCGTTGTAAGGATGCGTTGCGGCTTCACTTGGTGAAAGAACTGGCGTCGTGCAGGCATCAGTACCCTCAAAGATTGCAGTCCACTCGTCTCGTGTCTTTGTAAGAAAGATTTCGCTGAAACGATCCTTCATTGCTGGCCATGCGTCGCGGTCCATCTGTGCAGGAAGCTCGGTGTTCGCTAGCCCAAGGCCATCAAGAAGTTCTGCATAAAACTTTGACTCGATTGCTCCCACTGCCATGTATTTTCCATCACGTGTTTCATACACTTCGTAAAAATGAGCACCGGTGTCGAGCATGTTCATTCCACGCTCTTCTTTCCAGTACCCCATGTTCATGAATGCGTGCGTCATAGTCGTCAGTGACGCTGCGCCGTCAACCATTGCGGTGTCAACTACTTGACCTTCACCAGTTGAACGAGCGTGCAGCAAGGCAGCAAGAACTCCAAATACTAAGAACAACGCTCCTCCACCGAAGTCACCCACGAGGTTGAGTGGTGGAACAGGCTTGTCACCAGCACGACCCAGTGGCCACAGAGCGCCAGAAACTGAGATGTAATTAATGTCGTGTCCCGCAAGTTGACTAAGCGGGCCGTCTTGTCCGTAGCCAGTCATTCTTCCGTAGACCAGCTTGGGGTTGCGCTTCCAAACATCTTCTGGTCCAACACCTAAACGTTCGGTGACACCTGGGCGAAAGCCTTCAATAAGAACGTCTGCTTGTTCGCAGAGTTCCAGCACGAGTTCACGACCAGAATCATTCTTCAAGTCAACCGCCACTGATGGACGAGACCTATTGAGTAAATCCCACGTAGGAGCATCCGATGCGTCAGCGTCACCGCGCTCTAATCGAAGAACTTCTGCGCCGAGATCTGCGAGCAGCATGCAGGCATATGGTCCAGGACCAATACCTGCGAGCTCAATTACTTTTACGCCTTGAAGTGGACCAGCCATTGCTACTTAGTCCCACCAAAGATCGTGGCCTAGTACGCCCTTGCCAATGAGACCGAGCTGCACTTGGCTTGATCCCTCAACAATGGTGAGTTGACGAGCATCGCGGTAGTAGAGCTCCATGGGGTGGTCTTCCATGTACCCAGCAGCACCCAACATCTGTAGAGCTATTCCCGAAGCGCGTACCGCGACTTCAGATGCGTAGTACTTACACATTGAAAGCATTGGAACGTATTCCTTAGTGAACTTGCCATCGTCAGCCAGACACGCTGCACGGTACGTAAGTAGTCGTGCTGCTTCAATTTCTGTTGCGCACTTGGCAATCTCCCACTGAATACCTTGGAACTCAGAAATTGTTTTTCCAAACGCCGCACGATTCTTCACGTAGTCCGTTGCGTACATGAGTGCACCCTCGGCGAGTCCAATTCCTCGAGCAGCGACAATTGGTCGCATTGCGTTGAGCGCCTGCATGATGAGTAGGAATCCGCCATGGATTTCTTGCTTTGGACCAATGTGAACATTCTCCATAACAATGTCAGCAGTATCAATGCCGCGAACACCCATTTTGCGGTCTACGCGTGGGCGACTGAGTCCTGGGGTATTGGCATCAACAATGAAGCAACCAATCTCAGAGTGCAGACGAGACGATGCTTCACCCTTCTTTGCGAACACAATGAACCAGTCCGCCTGCATACCTCCAGAGATCCAGCACTTCGTTCCGTTCAAAATGTAACCACCAGTTACATCAGGATCTGCTTTCGCGGTTGTCTGCATTCCTGCAACGTCTGACCCTGCACCTGGTTCTGAAAGACAAAATGATGCACGCTGACTTCCATTTGCGATTCCCGGCAAGTAGCGAAGCTTCTGCTCTTCTGATCCAGCGATCATGATTGGTCCCGATGGAAGACGTGTCAACAACAGCATCAGTCCAATCACATTTGAATACTTTGTAACTTCTTCAATAGCGATTGTTAGACCAAGGATTCCAGCACCAGAGCCACCGTATTCCTCTGGAATACAGAGTCCTAGAAGGTCGGCCTTCTTGAATTCATCAAAGATGTCCTGTGGGTACTCACCCGTTGAGTCGATTTCTCGAGCCCTGGGCTTAATTTTGTCTTGGGCCAGTCGCCTTACCGTTTGCTGGAGGCTCTTAAGTTCGTCTGATAGTTCAAAGTCCATGTTCAGAACGATAGTTGGCTTTGTGACAACATGAGTCGTGACAATTTTTAAGCGAGATAGCGCTCTAGACGCAATGGCCACCAAGACCTACGACCTAGTGGTGATTGGTGCGGGAATGACTGGAGCCGGAGTCGCACTAGACGCCGCCTCTCGTGGACTAAGCGTGGCACTCATTGACCGTGGCGACATCGCCAGTGGCACGAGCTCGAAGTCATCGAAAATGGTGCACGGTGGACTTCGTTATCTTCAGCAAAAAGAATTCAAGCTGGTGTACGAAAATCTTCGCGAGCGACAAAGACTCTTGGAGAACGCTCCGTTCTTGGTTCGCCCCCTTCCTTTCTTAATTCCAATCTTCGCCAACAACGCAGTGATGCGCAAAACACTTGTTAAGGCGTACGGATCGGCACTTCGTCTGTACGACATCACTGGAGGATGGAGAATTGGAAAGCGTTACAAAAAAATCACGCCTTCTGAAGCTGTTTCTCACCTACCAACACTTAAAGCACACAACCTTGAAGCAGCATTCATTTACATGGACGCGCGTGGTGATGATGCTCGAGTCGCGCTAAGCATTTGCCGGAGCGCTGCACTTGACTTCAACGCCGACGTCGCAACCTACGTACGTGCACTCAGCGTGACGAGAAATGATGCTGGAGATGTGAACGGCGTTGTGTGCCGCGATGAACTGAGTGGAAAAGAAATGAAAATTTCTACTCACTCATTGGTTAATGCCTCAGGCGTATGGGCCGATGATGTGTTCACAATGGTGAATCACGATGCCACTCACCACATCAAGCCCGCCAAAGGAGTGCACGTCAGTGTTCCACGCGATCGTCTCCCCGCTGACGTTGCTGCCGTATTTAGTGTTCCTGGAGACCGTCGAAGCATTTTCGTCGTTCCGTTCGAAGATGCACCATTTACATTCATTGGCACCACCGATACTGCGTACGACGGATCAATTGACACCCCCGAGTGCACGCCAGAAGACATTGAGTACTTACTCAAAGCAGCGAACAACTCAACATCGTCAAACCTCACCACGAGTGACATCACAGGACTGTGGGCTGGGCTTCGCCCACTGCTCGCACCAAAGAGTGGCAAGGAGCTCAGCGAGCGCACCGCAGACCTCTCGAGACGTCACCAAGTAACTGACTCCGGTAACGGCGTCGTGCACATTACGGGTGGAAAGTGGACCACGTACCGACAGATGGCTGAAGACACAGTGAATGCGTTAAAGCCATACTTCTCAAATCTGAAATCTGTACAAACCAAGAACTTAAAGTTCCATGGCACAAGCAACTGGCGCCCATCGAATGAAATCGAACAGCACTTGTACCAGCGCTTTGGTTCAGAGACCCTAGAGATCCTTTCTCTAATTGAAAAGAATCCTCGTCTCGGTACTTCGCCAATCGTTGGTCAGCCATACCTGCTGGGTGAATTCGTCTTTAGTGCACAGAACGAAATGGCTACGTCACTCATTGATCTTCTGACACGCAGAACCCGTGCTCATCTTCATGATGCGAGGGCCACACTTAAGGCCGCTCGCGTAATTTGCGAAGAAGTTGCTCCCATTTTTGGTTGGTCGCCAAGTGAAATCGATAGTCAAATTGCAACATATGCATCACTCGTTGAGAGTGAATTTACTAGTGCGGGGCTAATTCTGTAGGGTTCAGTCATGACTAAACCAACAATGCCAAATGATTACCCCGCCGGGTCTCACTCTGATTCAATTGGCGCCAGCGCCCCAGCTGCATTGCTCGATGATTTAACCGCTTCGAAAATCTCATTCGACATATCTACTGAGTCACGTGCGCAGCACGGTCGCGACTGGTGGCCACTTTCTATTCGTGACGTAAATGAAGGTCGAGTTCCGCACTGGCCGGGTGTAGTTGTAACGCCTACAACCACTGAAGAAGTTTCCAAAGTCGTAAAGATCGCTGCCAAGCACAAGATTTCAGTTACCCCACAAGGTGGTCGCTCCGGAGTTGTTGGTGGAGCAGTTGCAGTTGATGGTGCAATTGCACTTGATCTCACTGGGCTCGACAAAATAATCAACATCAATGCAGATTCAGGTCTCGTGCACGTGGAGGCTGGAGTCTTCGGTCCTGACTTAGAAAAAGCAGTTAATGAAAAGGGGTGGACCGTTGGTCACTTCCCCCAGTCTTTTGACCTCGCAACAGTTGGTGGATGGCTCGCGTGTCGCGGAGCTGGTCAGTTCTCAAACCGTTACGGAAAGATTGAAGACATCGTTCGTGGACTTACTGTAGTTCTCGCCAATGGTGACATCGTAAAAATCGGCGACCGTGGACCACGCCAAGCCGTTGGGCCTGATCTTCTGCAACTCTTTGTTGGCTCAGAAGGAACTCTCGGAGTAATTACTGAAGCAACGTTGTTGCTACGAGTAAAGCCGACGTATGAACTTCGCAGTGCCTACAGCTTTGACACATTCAAAGATGGCCTCGAAGCGTGCCAGAACATCTACAAGCGTGGAGCTAAGCCAGCGGTGCTTCGTCTCTACGACGAAGCGGAATCTAAGCGAAACTTCCAAATTGAGCAGTGTGCACTCATTGTCCTCGACGAAGGAGACCAGGGTCTTTGTGACGCAACAATGAAAGTAGTTGCTGAAGAATGCTCAAAAGCAACGAAGCTCGATGATGCACACGTTGCCACGTGGCTATCGCACCGCAACAACGTAAGTTCTCTCGTTCCCCTATGGGAAGCCGGCATCATTGTTGACACCATTGAGGTTTCTGGATCATGGGACATCTTGAGCGACATGCACCAAAAGGTTGTTGCGGCATTGAAGGAAGTGCCGACAACCATGGCCGCCTCAGTGCACCAGAGTCATGCCTACGACGACGGCGCATGCCTCTATTTCACATTTGCTGGTCGCCCTGGTGGAGATCCGACGAACTACTACCGCAGTGCTTGGGACGCAGCTTCAAAGACTGTGCTCGCAACTGGTGGTGCACTCAGCCACCACCACGGCGTTGGACGTAATCGTGCTCGTTTCGTAAAAGAGGCACTCGGCTCTTCATTCGAAGTGCTTCTAACAATGAAGAAGGCACTCGACCCTGAGAACATAATGAACCCAGGCGCACTAGGCATTGGTGGTGAGCCTTGGTAAGGGCTCTGGCGATTGATGTTGGAACAACATCAATTCGCACCGCAATCGTTGATGAGCAAGGCAACGTCTCGCACATTCAGCAAAAAAAGCTCACCGTCACTTCCCCACAGCCTGGCGAAGTGGAACTTGATGCCAATGAAATCAAGCGACTCGTTTTAGAGCTGTCGGCAAAAACACTCAGCGAAGGTGGAGCGTGCGACGTTGTTGGAATCACCAACCAGCGCGCAACAACAATTGTCTTTGACGCAGCAACAGGTGAGCCCGTTGGGCCAGCACTTGGATGGCAAGACCTGCGTACTGTAATTGACTGTCTTATCTTGCAAGGTGAAAACATCCGTCTTGCCCCAAATCAGTCCGCAACAAAAGCGAAGTGGCTCGTAGAGCAGTCCGGTCGCCCTTCAAAAGAACTTCGCTTCGCGACAATTGAAACGTGGATTGCCTACGTCATCAGCAATGGCGCACTTCACATCACTGACACTTCCAACGCCGCGGTTAATGGATTCATTTCCCTCGATATTTCCTCATGGGATCAGCACGTTCTTGATGTTCTAAAAATTGACAATGCCACGATGCCAACGATTGTTGACACCATGGGTTCGCATGGCAATGCCAGCGCACTCGGGAACATCCCGATTACTGCACTTGTTGGTGATCAGTCCGCATCGCTCTTTGGACAAAGCTGCATAACAAAGGGCACGAAAATTACTTTTGGTACCGGCGCCATGCTCAACATGATTGATGGCTCTGATGGACCTGAGACTCTGAACAGATTCACATCGGGTTGTTTCCCGATCGTTGCTCGAAGTCAAGATGGCAAACTCACCTGGGGTATTGAAGGAATTGTGCTTTCAGCAGGCTCATGTCTCGAGTGGATCAAGAATGAACTTGGCCTGGTTGATGACTTCAATGAACTCGAACCACTAGCAACCTCAGTTCCATCTTCAGATGGCGTCTCTTTTGTCCCAGCACTTGCTGGTCTTGGAACTCCATACTGGGACTTTGGAGCACGAGGTGGATTCTTTGGACTCACCAGAGGAACAACCAAAGCACACATGGTTCGTGCGGTACTTGAAGGAATTGCCCAACGTGGTGCTGACCTAGTCCTCGCCAGCGAAGAACAAGCTGGTGTGAAGCACGAAGAGATTCGTGTTGATGGTGGAATAACAGCCAACGAGTTCTTCTTGCAAAGCTTTAGTAACTTCACAGGACTTCGAGTCAGCGTTTCAACAGAACGCGAAGCAACAACTCGTGGTGCGGGACTTATGGCATTAGTTGGCGCTGGACATTTAACACTCGACCAAGTCGAGAATTTGTGGTCCCCTGCTAAAGAATTCACTCCGCAGATCAATGATGAAGAGCGTGCAACGCTTCGAAAGAACTGGAAATTAGTTGTCGCGCGTACTGAAAAGACAATTCCTGAACTAAGTTCAGTGCAGTTCTAGTTCTTAAGGAGTGCCCATGAGCATTGACCAACCAGTATCGAGCAAAAACACACTTGCGGGTAGTTTTCGTGGCACCAATGCGCGTATTTGGCAACTTCTCCTTGTTCTGATCTTGTTAGTTGGCGGCGTTGTAATGATTTCGCATCACGCATCTCGTGGAACTGTTTCAGTTACTGGTAGCGCAACCGTCACCGCAGTTCCTGATACTGCGTCGTTCCAAGTTGGAATAAACACCAATGGAATGACTCCTGGTGCTGCCTTAAGTGCAAACAACACACGAATTGCTCTTGTCCAAAGTGCACTCCTAAGGGGTGGAGTTGCTAAAAAAGACATTCAAACTTCAAACCTGAGTGTTAATCCAACAACAAACAGTGCTGGAACCATTACTGGCTACTACGCCACAGATACGTTGAGCGTGACAATGCCTAACTCTTCGAAGGTCGGAACAGTAATCGATAGCGCTGTTCGAGCTGGTGGAACTGGTGCACAGTTGAGTGGCATCTCATTTACGCTTTCTCACAATGGCGCAGCACTCAAAATGGCACGATCACAAGCACTACAAAATGCCTTGAGCATTGCTCAGAGTCTTGGCACCACTGGAAAGTTCCATGTTGGCAAAATCAAGCGTCTCACTGACAACGAATCCCAGAACACACCAACACCAATCATGTATGGATCAGCAGCGACTGACAGCATGAAGACGTCTGTGCCAATTCAGTCAGGCACTGAGTCTGTGAATGTTCAGGTCAATGTTGTTTATTACATCAACAACTGATTAAGCCCAGGGCTGCAGTTCCATTGCGCGCGTGAGCGTTGTCTCTTCGTCAAGCAATACCTTGGAAACCATTAGCCAGCGAGGTTGGCTGAGCGAAAGAATTCCGGTCACAACACCACCGCGAGAATAAAGCGCCAACCATTTGCCTTCTTCATCGCTTCCAGCAACTTTGACAACATCATCACTTGGATGAGGGTGTCCAAGCATTTGGATTTTCTTTCCATACTGGTCAGACCAGAAGTACGGAACCATGTCTGTCGCTTTTTCGCCCTTAGCCCAGTGCAGTGATAACGCTGCAGCGTGATCAGTTGCTACTTGCCAGTGCTCAATTCGAGTGAGTTCACCTTTGAATGGGAACTTGGCAACGTCACCAAGTGCACCAATAGTTGGCGTAGCAAGAAGATGTTCATCAACTACTACCCCACCATCAAGAACCAGGCCAGAGGACTGCAACCACTCAGTATTTACTTCTGCGCCTACTCCTAGAACCACCGCTGCAACTTCTAGCGAGCTTCCGTCGGCGAAAACAACACTTCCGTCACTGATGTCACGGATCACTTGACTTGTTCGAAGCTCAATTTCTGCGTTTGATGGCAATGGAAGCAGCCACTGCGATGCCTGATCACCAAGCGCACCAATGAGAGGGCGCTGTAGCGCCTCTAAGACAACCGGTGTTAGCCCACGAGCCTTAAGAGCTGTTGCCGCTTCGGCGCCAATGAACCCGCCACCAATGACCGCAACCGTTGCTCCCTCAGAAACTGTCGCAAGGTGGGCATTTAGGCCCTCAATGTCTTTTCTGTTTCTGATGGTGTGCACGAGTGACTCATCGCTGAAGGAAATCCTTCTGGCACGTGTGCCAGTGGCGATAACAATGTGCGTTCCGCTTACGGTTTCACCATTTTCAAGCGTGACTGTGTGGTTTGTTACATCAAGCGATGTTGCTGAGACACCAAAGATAAACGTGATGTTCGCACTTTCAAGTGCTTCGTCGCTCGCGAGCACTGTTTTATCAATTTCCCATTTGCCTGAGAGCACCTGCTTAGAAAGCGGAGGGCGGTCATACGGCGCGTAGGGCTCATCACCAATAAGAGTGATCTTTGCCTCGTAGCCGTCGCGACGAAGTGACTCAATAAAGCGCCACCCAGCAAGCCCGGCGCCAACAACTACAACGTGATCAGTTGAGGTGAGCGTCATCGGGCGAACATTGCGAGCCACTGCTCTTTTGAAACTGGAGCCAAGACAAAATTGTTCTTTCGAACTTCACCCATTGGGGCATGGCGCTCAGCTGAGTACAGGTGGCCGGGATAGAGAACTACTTCGTCTTTGATGCCAGCGAGGCGTTCGTTGAGCGAGATGTACATTTCTTCTGGTTGTGAGTATGGGAAGTCTGTGCGACCACATCCATCAACAAAAAGAGTGTCACCACTTATTAGACAGTTATTAACGAGCATGCACTGACTTCCTGGGGTGTGGCCCGGGGTGTGAATGAACTCAATCTCGTACTTTCCAACTTTTAGGATGTCGTGACTTTCGTGTTGGACAAGATTTACTGCTTCGACACCAGTTCCCTTCGTTACCCACGCAACCTCAGTTGTCTGCACGTGAATTGGAACGTTTCGGTGCTGCAGTAGTTCTGCGATGCCTGGAATTTCGTAACCCATTAAGTCGCCACCAATGTGGTCAGCATGAAAGTGCGTGGCAATTACACCAACAACTTTTAGGCCGTCGGCTTCAACAATCTCCACGAGCTCTGTTGGATGATACGAAGGGTCAACCAGAATTGCTTCACCGGTTTCACGGTCACCAATGGCGTAAGCGAAATTAAGCATTTGACGAGCAATGTCGTTGCCAACTGCAAAGTCACGTCCGGCGAGGAGTTGTCGGAAGTAAAACGAATCGCTCATTCGTCGTTAGCAACCTGTGCAATCCGAGGGGCTAGTTCCTCGACCTTTGCCTTTGTTGCGTCAAGTCGAGCTTCTAGTGACTCAATAATTGCTGTGGCTCGTTCAAGCTTTACGAAAAGATCGTCAACTGAGACTTCACCTTCGTCAAACGACTCAACAATTGCGTTGAGTTCAGTGGCCGCTTCATTCCAGTCCATGTTCTTTGTCATGAGTTTCCATCTTTCTTGTTCACTGTTGATTCAAATGATCCATCACTAACGAGAACACGTACATTCTCGCCCACTGCAACGTCGCTAAGCGACTTCACTACTTGCCCACTGGCATTTGTCGTTACCGACCAGCCCTGGGCCATGCGCTTTTTAGGGTCATAGGCACTGAGTAGCTGCTTGGTGCTGACAATTAGTTGACTCGCAGATGTCATAACGTGACGGCTCTGCATGAGGAGTTGCTGGCGAACAGATCCAAGGTGTCTGCGCTCAGCACGTAGGCGGTCACGAACGGCAAAAATCATGGTGCGTCGACGCTCGGCGAGATACTCCGTTGCTTCATCTAATACCTCAGCAGTTCCCACCATGATTCGCTGCGCTGGAATAATGACGCGACGCTGGTGCCATCCACTCACGAGTGCAGCAATCTCTTCACCAAGCTTTGTTGGCGTGATTGCTCTGGTGTGAGCCACAATGTCCGCGATTGATTCGTCACCAGTGTGTCCAATGCCCGTAAAGACCGGTGTTGATGATGCACCAATAGCGCGAGCAATGCGCTCATCGTCGAAACATGAAAGGTCACCCTTCGATCCTCCACCACGTACGAGACAGATGATGTCAACGCCGTGCGCATCAAGTGCTTGAATCGCGCTCACGATTTGCGGTGGAGCAGTGTCACCTTGCACGGCAGTTTTTACCAAAGTTATTTCGAAGCCGTATCCGGAATTGAGAAGTTGACCAGTGAAGTCGCTGTAACCCTCAGTGCCAGGACTCGCCACAAGACCAACGCGAAGTGGAACAGGTGGAACAACTGTTTGCTTGTTCGCATCAACAACGCCTTCAGCGTGGAGTTTCTTAATTAAATCTGCACGACGTTTTGCAGCGTCCCCGAGAAGACCTTCGACGTCGACCTGCATAATTGTGAATCCGATTTTTCCTTGCGGTGCGTAAACATCGACGTATCCGAGAAAGTTAACGACCATTCCTTCTTTAAGGGTTATGCCATCTTCAGAGAGTTTGCGCTTGAGTGAACCCCATGGTCCCTGCCAGCAGTGAGTGCCGAGCATTGGTCGTCTCGCATCTGAGGGAGAAGATCCTGCGTCAACGAGGTCAATGTAGACGTGGCCCTTTTCGTAGACCTTTGCGATTTCGCCCCTGACCCACTGAGGGTTGCGCTTGCCGTAGGCAGATTCCAATTGAGCGGTCAAGAGTTCATAGAACTCTCCCACCTCATGGATATGGGTATCGGTTGAAATTTCGTCAGGAACCACGAGGCGAGGCTACCTGCCCCCAGTAACAAAAAGATGCCTCTTGAGGTTTTAGCCCTGATGTGTCAGAATTGATGCGGATAGTGAGAGGACTGGGTAGCCGCATTACTTGGCAACAAGTAGTGAGGAAAGTCGGGGCTCCATAGGGCAAGGTGCTCGCGAACAGTGAGTCACGGTGACGTGCAGGACAGTGCCACAGAGAACAGACCGCCGATGGCTTAGGCAACTAAGTACAGGTAAGGGTGAAACGGTGCGGTAAGAGCGCACCAGTATCTTGAGCGATTGAGATAGCTAGGTAAACCCCACCCGGAGCAAGATCAAACGTGGGAGCGCGTGGCCCGCATGTTCTGGAAACAGGACACTTCCGAGGTAGATCGCTTAGATGGATGGCTACCCATCCTTCCGCAAGGAAGGTGGACAGAACCCCGCTTACAGGTCGTCTCACTATCCACCCGCAAGGGTTCGCAGTGCTCAGTTCCGGAAGTTTCAGAAAACTGGCAAACTGGTTCGTGCTTCGTTTACCACTCCGAGAACTTCCAGAAAAGAATCCAGGGACTCCGGACATTCGCTCTCCTTTCCGCTATTTATTTTGGATTGCGCGAAACCAAAAATGGCTTCTCATTATGAATGCTGGCTTTGGAATTGGATGGATGCTTTGCCAAGCTTTATTGTGGGCCGCCGTTGGTGTTGCGATTGATAAAGGCGTTGCTCATCACTCACTCGCTGAACTTCTTCGCTGGTCAGGGATTGTCATGTTGCTCGGCCTCGTACAGGCTCTCTGTGGCATGTTTCGCCACCAACTCGCAGTAACGAACTGGATGAATGCGGCGTACCGGACTGTTCAAGCAATTGGCCACCATGTAGCAACAACTGGAAGTGCAGTTACCGACGTTGTCCAAGCTGGCGACATCGTAAATACTGTCGCTGCAGACGCGATGAGAATTGGCGGGGCCTTTGACGTATTCGCTCGATTTATGGGAGCAATTATTTCGTGGCTCGTGGTCTCATTCATTTTGCTCAGCTCATCGCTACAACTCGGACTCATTGTTCTTTTGGGCGTTCCATTACTTGCCTCTCTTACAACGCCACTTATGAAACCACTTCATGCAGCACAGGCCGCCCAGCGTGAAGCCGCCGGACGACTCGCGGCACTTGGATCAGACACCGTTACTGGGCTTCGCATCTTGCGCGGTGTTGGTGGTGAAGATGTATTTCTAAATAACTACGTTCAGCAAAGTCAAAAAGTGAAAGTCACTGGATGGCGCATTGCCTGGCCTCAAGCTGGTCTCGAATCTGGACAGGTACTGCTTCCCGCACTTCTAACCGCCGCAATTACTTACCTCGGTGCGCGAGATGTAATGAATCACAGTTTGCAACCGGGACAGCTCGTTGCCTTCTTTGGCTACACCACGTTTCTCACTACCCCACTGCGCACCGCCATTGAATACGTAATTTCGACGACTCGTGCGTACGTTGGTGCAGGTCGAGTTCTACGAATACTTTCTATTAAGCCAACAATTGCTGACGTTGAACACCCACTCGCGTGGCCAGCATTGGTTACGTCATTACAAGATCACGTCTCTGGAATCTCACTTCACCAAGGCGACTTCGTTGGCCTCGTTACTGAATCACCAGCTGAAGCCTCTTACCTCTGCGACCGACTCGCGAGGTTCGTCCCTGATTCTGACGGCGTACAAGTAAATGGTGCCGACATTGCTTCTTTCCTAGTTGCAGACGTTCGTACTCACATTGTCATGAGCGAAGTAGAGCCGCGACTCTTTTCAGGTGAGCTTCGCTATGAACTAATACCGCACGGCGACGTGAATGACGAGCGCATTATGAAGGCCCTTGAAGCCACAAGTTCTCTCGACATCCTCGAAGCACTCGATGACGGACTAAGTACAACGGTTGAAGAGCGAGGGCGCAGTTTCTCGGGCGGACAACGCCAGCGCCTAAGTCTCACCCGTGCAGTCCTTACTGAGGCTGACATTTTGTTGCTTGTTGAGCCAACCTCAGCCGTTGACACCCACACCGAAAGTCGCATTGCTAACCGCCTAGGCGAAGCACGCCAGTCAAAAACCACGCTTATCGCTAGCACTTCACCAGTAATGCTCGAAAAGATGCAGCAAGTATTCCTTGTTATTAATAATCACGTGGTCGACAAAGGCACGCATCGTGAACTTATTGCAAGGTCCCAGCACTACCGCCAGATTGTTCTGCGAGAGGACAACTAGTGCAGCTACCTATTGCCTCTAACGATGTAGTTCGTGCGTATGCACGAAAACTGATTTCGAGCCACAAGCTCGACATCGTAAAAATGCTTGGTCTCTACGCCCTCGCTGCCATTACGGGTCTTATTCCTGCGTGGGTAATTGGCAAAATCATCAACCTCGCAACTACGAACACACTGCACACCAGCGACATCACTCGCCTGGTCATCATCTTGCTCGTCTCTTCGCTTAGCTTTGCCCTTCTCACATTCCTCGCGAGAGCGCAGAGCTACAAACTCGGTGAAACAATCTTTGCAACACTTCGTGAAGAGTTTCTAGCCTCAGTGCTCGCACTCCCCCTTATTGACGTGGAGCGAGCGGGTACGGGTGATCTACTGAGTCGCACAACAAACGACGTCGAGGCACTCAGTCGAACCGTACGATTCGCGCTACCTGAGTGGATGGTCGCAATTCTTCAAGCCGTTCTCACCTTGGTTGCAATGTTGCTTATTAGCCCGCTCGCCTCAATCGGCGCGATAGTTTCGATTCCCTTCCTGGTCTTTTCAACACGTACGTATCTCAAATTTGCACCTCCGGGATATAGAAGAGAGCGCATGAGTTACGCCACAATGTCGGGCACAATCTCAGAGACCGCAGAAGGAGCTCGCACCATTGATGCGCATCAGCTGAGCAGTCGTCAGTCTCGTCGCATCGAAGGCGACATCAACGAGTCATACTTCTCTGAAATCTATACATTGCTACTTCGAATGAATTGGTTCCCAACAGTTGAAAGTGCATTTGCCTTAGCGGTCGCAACAACGCTGGCGTGGAGTGGATGGCTGGCACTGCATCATCATCTTTCAATTGGGGCAGCCACCACACTGACGCTGTACGTGGTGCAAGTTAATGACCCACTCGACCGAATCATTATGTGGCTTGATGAACTACAAATCGGACAGACTTCTCTGGCCCGACTCGTAGGTGTATCTGTTGTAACTGACAATCGGCCAACCAAGGGCCCAGAGCCAACGTCTGAAGTAATTGTGATGGACGATGTTCACTATTCATACCGAGCCGGCAGAGACGTCCTTAAAGGCATAAGCCTTACTGTTCGCCCCGGCGAGCGACTCGCCATTGTTGGACCATCGGGTGCGGGAAAGTCAACCATTGGGCGACTACTTGCAGGCATTGATGCACCGCGACAAGGATCGGTCACCGTAGGCGGTTTCGCACTCGCGGGACTACCGCTCGATACGCTTCGCCGTCACGTTGCACTTGTAACGCAAGAACACCACATATTCATTGGTTCGCTTCGAGAAAATCTTTCTCTCGCAAAGCCTGATGCCACCTCCGAAGAAATTGAAAACTGTCTCGCCTCAGTTGACGCACTTGAATGGGCTGAGGCTCTGCCACAAGGCCTAGAGACTGAACTTGGTACTACTGGATTCTCACTAACTCCTGCACAAGCACAACAACTTGCTCTTGCACGACTAGTTCTTTCTAATCCCCACACTTTGGTGCTTGATGAAGCAACGGCACTTCTAGATCCACGCGCAGCACGACACCTCGAGCGCTCTATGAGCGCAGTTATGTCTGGCAGGACAGTCATTGCAATTGCTCACCGACTCCACACCGCTCACGACGCCGACCGTGTCTGCGTTGTTGTCGACGGAGCAATCGCCGAACTTGGCACGCATGATGAACTTGTTGCTCTGAATGGTCAGTACGCATCGCTGTGGCGCAGCTGGCGTAATGAGAGTCAAGAAGGCTCATAGGCTTAAGGACGTGTCAGACCTTCTACGTGGTGAAGAAATTCTTGCCTGTGTGCACAAAGTTGCCCTCACAAGAGGTGCGACCTTCGACTTCACTCGCCCAGCAACAAGTCCTGAGATGGAGAAGCGTCGAAGGGACGCAGAAACACTTAGGAACTCTGTCCTGCAAGAAATTGCTGCAAATACACCTGGCGCCGTAGAAGCACGAGGTGTAGAAGACACCGAAGCCCTAATGGCAAGCGGCGCAGAAGTCGTCCTTCGGCCACGTCTGCGAGATGACATTGAAGGAAAGCGTCGTGCGAACGTAAACATCCTGGTTCGTGTTGGCAGAGAAAATGAAAAATTCATCTACGCCCCGGTGTTGGTGAAGAACAACGAAATCATCGAAACCGCTGTCACTCGAAGAATCCTTGAGGGATCGCTTCTAAAACTCCAACCGAGTGAAGCCACCTTCACCAATGGTGTTGGACCTAGGTCGAATCAAACCGTGCAGCGAAACGGCATTGTGCTGGCTCACGCCACTCGGGTGCTGCAGTCACTCGGACATGGAGACGCCAGCGCACGCGTTGGAATGATTGATCGCAACCACAGACTGTGGTGGTTTGAGCTAAATGCCAGTGACTACCCAAGGTTCAACTTGAGTGCGTACGAAGAGTTCTATCAACAACGACTAAACGTGTTGAACGGCCACGAGAAATGGCTCGCTGGCGAAGAGGAATTCCCTACGAAGCCTTTTTGGCACCGTGAATGCTTGGACTGTGAATTTGCGAGTCACTGCGAGCCTGCCTTGCAAAAAATCGATGATGTTTCACTAACGCGGTTCTCAAAGGTTGAAGAACAATTCGCCCTGCACGAACTTGGCATCGACACTAGAGCGCAACTTGCACGACTTAACCCTCAGCGTGCACGCCAAGCCAAGAACAAAGTTCTTAATCCCACTGAGCAGTATCCGCTTGAGGATTACCTAGGTAAGTCAGTTGAAAAACTCGATGATCTTATTTATCGAGCTCGAGCTCATGTTCGAGGTAGTTACCTTCGAATTGTTGACTCAGACAAATTGAAGTGCCCCACTGCAGACGTTGAAGTTGACATTGACATGGAGAGCTACGACGATGCAACGTATCTATGGGGCGCGAGTGTGACGCTGAATACTCATGTTGAAGGAATCGAGCCCGGATACCGTGCATTTGTTGAATGGGGCGAACTCACCGCCGAAGCGGAAGCGAAAATCTTCCAAGACTTCTGGCAGTGGCTCAGTGATCTGCGAGAAAAATGTGCGGCGCAAGGACTCACCATTGCTGGTTACTGCTTCTGGGCCCAAGCAGAAGATGGCGCAATGAACCGCGCTGTTGAAAGTCCTCTGCCTGGTGGACCAACTCAAGGCGACCTTCAGTCATTTCGCTCGCAAACTCCAGCGCAGTGGATTGACATGCACGACATTGCCAAGCAGCAAATTCAGACTGAAGGACCGCTTGGGCTCAAACAACTTGCGGTCGCTGCGGGATTTCATTGGAGAGACGAAAATCCGAGCGGCGAAGCATCAATGCTCTGGTACGAAGTGGCACGTAATGAAACCCCTGAAGGTAGTGCATCTCGCCAGCGTCTTCTTGAGTACAACGAGGATGACTGCCGGGCCACAAAAGCCTTGCGCGACTGGCTAAATGATGGCGCTAAGACACTTCCCCATCGAGACGACCCTCTCTGACATCTCATTAGCATTGAGTAGTGACCCCGTTTCGTAAAAGCGCTCAACTTCTTGGTGCACTCAATGCATTCGTGGGACTGACACTTTCGGTTTTAAGCGCTATTGCGTTAAACAATCTCGCCACACAACATCTCTGTAATGGAATTTTGCTGCTCGTCTTTGTTCTGACTATTCGTACAGGCGTAAGTTTCGCCAGCGAAGAGTGGGGATTTACCACCGCACGAACTGTTCGAGATCATTGGCGCTCTGGACTTACGCGTCACCTAGCCATTCCAAGATTTAGCGGTGACCGTAGTCGTGCTGAACTGGCTCAAGCAATTGATCACGCTTCAGAGGGCCCTCTTCTTGATCTACTGCTAACCAGTGCACAGCTGAGCTTGCTTGGTGTTGGCGTCGTGTTCTGGGCGGTTGGTTGGCTAAGTAGCGCAATCATTGTTGCGCTACTGCTACTTGCAGTCCCGTTTTACATTCGCGCAGGAAAACAAAGTGCCGAAATAAGTAGTGACTACAACCATCGTCGCGCAGTTCTTGAATCTCGACAGCTTGAACTACTGGACCATGCGGTGGAGCTTCGAGGACTTGGTGGCGTTGCTTACGGGTCCAATGAAATTGGAGCTATTTCTGATTCAGAACACAAGATTGCCTTGCGTGCAATTCGTGTTGCTCTCGGTTCTTCACTCGTTACTGAATTCATTAGTGGTGTGAGCATTGGTCTTGTCGCGATGGTGGTCGGATTCGGTCTACTAAATGGAACAATCCATCTTCAACACGCACTTATTGCAGTTCTTGTTACTAGTGAGATCTTCAGCCAAGTGCGACGCTACGGATCTGAATTTCACCGTAGAGAAAATGCCATGCGCTCAATTGCCCTCCTAACGCTTAGCGACCCGGTGCCTGGTTCGTTGTCAACAAATGCGCTGCTGCGCGCTTCAAAGCTCGTGACGCATGCAAACTCGACTCCCTTTGACTCAGTGATGCTCCCTGGAAGCCAGCTACTTATTACTGGAGCATCAGGAAGTGGAAAGACATCGCTACTGCACACGCTTCTAGGTTGGCTTGCTCCCACTCAAGGTGAGGTTGAACTTTCTGCCGTCCGAATTGGTTTCGTTTCGCCTAACAGCGGACTGCTTTCAGGGTCGCTCTGGGAAAACTTGACGTTGGGAGAAAATCACGACCGACTCAAGGTGGCGCAGTTGCTCAGTGACCTGGGCCTTGACGAAAATCGTTTCGGTGATTTAGAAGGACTGCTGCTTGCTGATGGGCGTGGCATCAGCTCCGGCGAACAAGTGCGTCTCGTACTGGCGAGAACACTGCTCGCAGAACCGCAGCTAGTGCTACTTGACGACATTGCGGGGCTACTTGACGCAGCGTCAAAGCAAAATGTTCAAAATGTTCTCGCTCGCTATTCGAACATTGCGATTATTGAAGCAACGGTCGACAATCCAATTCTTTCTTCTCCAAGCGACCGCTTCGAGGTTCGATCATGAGAAACGAACTCGAACGACTCGCAAGGTGGCTTAAGCGCGCCCGGCCGAGCCGTGGTGCACTTATTCGTGCGCTACTGAGCAACTTGATTGCATCTATTACGAATGTTGGGCTACTCGTAGGAGCAGTTGGGTTGCTTGTTGAGAGCTCTCACCGACCCGGCCTGAAGGCAGTGGGTGGCGCATTGATTGTTATTGAACTGCTGGCGTTTCTGCGTTCTCCAATTCGTTTTAATGAGCGGCTCAGCTCTCACCACCTCGGCTTCCAAGCCGTTTCACAGTGGCGTCGTTGGTTGGTTCGTACCGTTGGCACATGGAACTACTCACGCTGGCGCTCGTACGCCACGGGTGACCTCCTCGAGCGTTCACTGCACGACACCGATGAGCTACAAGATCTTTGGCTCAGATTCTTCATCCCACTTTCTGGCGCGCTATCTACTGCCGTTATCGCTGACGTAACTATTGGGTTTCTTCCCCCGCACGGACACTGGTGGGGCTTTGCTGGCGCACTACTTGGCTGGCAGTTACTGGGATTCATTTGCCTTCTCGCTAATGTCGGGCCACTGATTCTTGCTGACCGCGTGCTTCGAACCGCTAGGAGCTCCTACCGAGCAACGCTTCTAGAGCTGGGTGCTGTAACCCCTGAACTGTCACTGCTCGGATTTGAGCACTACGCCAACTCACTCAGCACGAGGTCAAGACAGTCGCTCGCAATGGCGGAATCTGTTGCTCGACGTCGTCGCCGCGTCACTTCTCTCATTCCGCTTCTTGGAACATCAGGAATGCTGCTTACCCTTTACGCAGTGCACCCACAGAGCAGTTCGCTCTGGATTGTTGTCGTTGCACTGCTTTGTTTCTCTTCGTATGACGGTCTCACAGGGGTACGCCACGCTGTTGATGTGGCCGTTGCCATTAGCGGAGCCGGCGAACGCCTAGAAAGCCTGGAGAAAGACCTCTACGAGGGCGAGACTGACTTCCCAGCTACGTACGAAATTGAACTACGCAATGTTTCATTACAAGAAAGTGGCAAAACGCTACTTCGCGATGTGTCGCTGCGAATTCCTGGCGGACGCAAGGTCGCAATCACAGGTAAGTCGGGTGTTGGAAAGTCAACGCTGCTGAGAGCAGTCGCATCTCTCGAGAACATAAGCGACGGCGAGATCACTATTGGAAATGTTCCACTCTTCGAAATAGATGAAGAACAAGTGCGCGAGCACCTCACCTACATGCCAAGTAACCCAGGGCTGCTTCGTGGCTACGCAGTAGACGTAATTGGACTTGGCCGTACGCCACAACGCAGTGCCCTAGAGGATTTAGCTGGTGTGAGCATTGACGCCACGCCGTCAACTAAGTGGGACGACTTGTCTCGTGGTGAGAAGCAGCGCGTCGCAGTAGTGCGCTCCATGTTCACTGCACCAAACATAATAATTTTGGATGAACCAACAAGCGGACTTGGAGTCGCAGAGACCCAGCAAGTACTAGAACTTCTGTCGTCAACTACTGCAACAGTTATTGTCGCCACGCACGACCCTCAGGTTATGCAGTGGTGCGATGACGTCTATGAACTGAGCAACAACCAGCTTCGAAGTATTTAGCCGTTAAGCGTTGTGGCACTGAGCGCTGAGTAGCGGTCGCCCACTACCTTGTCACGAGGAACGGCAGCTTCCAACGCCGCAACTTCATCAGTTGTCAACACCACATCAAGTGCGCCAACGTTTTCGCGAAGCCACTTACGACGCTTTGTTCCTGGAATTGGAACAATGTCGTCGCCCTTTGCAAGAACCCAAGCGAGTGAGAGCTGTGCCAAAGTGACACCTTTTTCACTTGCGATTTGATCCATAGCCATAACGAGTTTCTTATTTTCATCTCGAGCTTCACCGCTGAAACGTGGGTACATCTTTCGAAAGTCTTTTTCACCCGTTCCAACAGAGTCAACATCATTTGTTAAGAAGCCTCGACCGAGTGGGCTGTAGGCAACGAAACCAATACCGAGTTTGCGACACATGGCAAGAACTCCGTCCTCAGGGTCACGTGTCCAAAGTGAGTACTCGCTCTGCACTGCAGACATTGGGTGCACCGCGTGGGCTTTTTCAATTGTCTGCGCAGATGCTTCAGAGATTCCTAGGTGGCGAACCTTTCCAGCTTCTACGAGTGACTTCATTGCTCCCCACGTCTCTTCAATAGGGACAGTGCGGTCTACACGGTGTTGATAGTAAAGGTCGATGTAGTCAACGCCAAGACGCTTAAGTGAATCATCACAACTCTTAAGTACATACTCAGGTTTTCCGTTTACGCCGAGAAATGATCCGTCGTCTCCACGCTGATTACCAAACTTTGTAGCTAGGACAACTTCGTCACGTCGACCTGCAATTGCTTTTCCGACAAGAACTTCGTTTTTGTATGGGCCGTACATGTCTGCGGTGTCGATGAACGAAACGCCAAGATCAAGTGCTTCATGAATAGTGGCGAGTGACTCAACATCGTCACCAACGCCATAGAACTCGCTCATGCCCATGCAGCCAAGCCCCTGCGCCGAAACCTTTAAACCCTGACCAAGTGTGCGTTCTTTCATAATGACTCCATGTGAATATGCTCACAAACCTATGTTTGCAAGGCGTTTTAACTACCTTACTTTCTCGCAAACCATTAATTTTTAAGTATTGGCTGGGGGAGCCAAACACGCTGGTCCGTCTGCTCATTGCTGGGCAGGCGGACTTCGTTGTGTAAGGACCCTAGGGTGGTTTTATGAATGACACTGAGATTCACGCTGAAGTACCACAACAGTCAAAGCCACTACTCAGAGGTTGGATTCATTTAGTCGGAGTTTTTGTTCTTCTTGGCACTTCCCCACTTCTCATAGGCAGAGCTCAGAACTGGACGCAGGTTATTTGGGTGTGTTGTTTTATCTTCGGCGTGGCATCAATGATGACAACGAGTGCACTCTTTCACCGAGTCAATTGGTCACCATCAAAACGACGTGCGTGGCGACGTGCTGATCACTCAACTATTTTTCTCGCCATAACTGGCAGCTACGCGGCAATTTCTGGGCTCACCATGCACGGCACGATCCGTCTTGTGTTGCTGATTGTTATTGGATCAGGTGCCGTGATTGGCATTGCCATACGCCAGCTCGCACTCGATACTCCTAAATGGGTAAACACACTTCCCTACCTAGTAGTTGGCTGGGCCGCAGTTGGCGTAATGCCACAGATCTACCGAGGCGGAGGACAGTCTGTTTTTCTTTTAGTTGTTGCTGGCGGCATTGCCTATTCAATTGGTGCAGTCTTTTATGGCACTAAGTGGCCAAAGTTGTCACCACGCGTATTTGGCTACCACGAACTTTTTCACTCATTCACCATTGTTGGAGCGGGCCTGCACTTTTGTGCGGTATACCTTGCGCTTCGTTAACGAGGCTCAGGCAACATATTGAAGTGAACCAGCAGTGGTGTTCTACGACGCACAAATACTTGTGTCATTGATCCGTTGTGAAGTTGGGTTCTAAAGGCCAGTGAACTATCTGCACCGAGTGACCATCCAACAGCTGACTTAATTGGCGATACGTGACTCACGATTGCGAGGTGCTCTCTTGGATTATGGAGCAAGCTAGTTTCATCTTCCAACAGGGCGTCCAACTGGGCGTGCACTCTCGCATCAACTGACGCTAAGGACTCTCCACCACCAAAGGCAAACGTTGTATCGCTTTCGAAGGTCTTCCACTCTTCAGGCGTCACAACGCTGAGTGGACTTCCATCAAGTGAGCCGTAGTCAACTTCAATAAAGTCATGGTTAATCTTCGCTTCAAGGTGTGGCATGGCGAGTGCTGCTGTGTTGCGTGCACGTTTGAGTGGTGACGACCACACTTCTTTCACGTTGGTGAGGAATGGAGCAAGCGCACGAGCTTGGCTTTCACCAAGTTCAGTAAGTTCTGGGTCACTTCTACCTACAAGCAGGTTTTGTGCATTCGTCGTAGTTTGACCGTGGCGAATAAGAATTATCACGGCAGCAGCAATCTTCCACACTCAGGACAGGCCATGAATGTGTCCTGTGGCTGTGCTTTCCAGCGATCAAAGTCGAGCGGTGAAAGTTCAATACGACAACCGTCACATCTTGCGTTGTCAACCTGTGCCGCACCAGAGATCCCCACACGCTTGTGCGCTGCCTCGTAGGTCTTTAGGAGCTCTGATTGCACTTGAAAAGCGCACGCTTCTCTAGAAGAGCGCAGCGAGATAATTTCCTCGTCCAAAGTCGCCTGGAGACTGACTATCTGTGCTTGAAGTTCTGCGCGGCGTTCCATTTTTGGTTGAGCTGCAGCCTTAATGTTCTCAACTGATTGGTCGAGAGGTTCTAGTTCAAGAAATGCTTCAAGTTCTAAATCTTCTGCCTTAGAGAGCAGTTCGCGAACATGCTCAATTTCAGTTTGTAGTGCGCCGAGTTCACGAGCATTTGCAGTTGAGCTGTCAAGCTTCGCCTGAATATCGTGTGAGCGTTTACGCAGTTTCTCGGCGCCATCTTGCAGCTCGGAGTATTTCTTTTGAATAGGGGCTTGGTCGACTTGTGCTTGCTTCAGTGAAGCGACCAGTGAACGGAGTTCTTCTTCCAAGAGCGCAAGCTCAGCCATTTCGGGTAAGTGATTGCGCTGCGCAATGACGCGCTCAACCCAGCGGTCTGCTTCCATGAGAGCTCGAAGTGTTGTTGTGTCGCTCACGTATTTAGTTTGGCACGTTCTAAGCCGTACCAGTGGCCCAGTTTGCCCAGTGCTGGGGCTAATGCTGGCTCACAGCGCTGCTGTGCTGCATCGAAGTCAAACCAGTAGACCTCTTGGCTTTCACCTTCTGGCGGGGTTGGATCATCAGGAGCGCTGAGGAGCACGTATCGAAGGTCGTAGTGCGTGTGGCCACGCGGCCCTGGGTGAACATCAACGTGAAACAAGTTAGGTGGTTCACAGTGGCGCGTTACAAGCCCAGTTTCTTCGTGGGTCTCGCGAAGTGCGGCTTGCAGTGTGCTTTCTCCGGCGTCAACGTGTCCACCAGGCTGAACCCAGATTTGAAGCTTTAGGTGTAGATGCAAAATAACCCCACGCTCGGAAACAACAAATGAGGAGGCGGTGATGTGATGATCATTCGCCTCTTCATCGAAAAGATCTCCATCCCAGGTAAGGCGCTCTAATGTCTGGGCAATTGAACTCTTCTCCCTGTCGTCAACGGGATCAATCAACAGGATTTTTGAGCGTAATTCTTCAGCTGTAGTCATTACTGCCCTTCAAGTAAGCGTCGAACAGACAGCGGTACTTCAATTTCACCTGTAGCCATTGCGCCATCAGTGTTTGGCACTGGATCGGTGAAGACCAGCTTCGAAGGAACTACTCCAGCCCAGATTGGTAGGTCAATGTCGTACTCAAAATCGTCAGTAGGGCCAGCAGATATTTTTGCTGAAGCCTCGTTTATTTCAACCGCCAAGATAAAGGTGAGATTCAGTTCGCGCTCATTCATTGGTCGCACTTCACCAGCTCTGCCCGGAAGGATGGCGTCAACAAACATGTCAAGACACTCGCGCTTCTCTTCCAGGTCAGTGACTTCTAAAACAGGACCGAAGACCACTACTGAGCGGTACGCAATTGATGACTCAAAGCCACTTCGTGCCAGTCGCAGGCCGTCATAGTGCGTCACGGTGACGAATGCTTCGCCCGAGAGAAGAACTGACTTCATAATTGCGTTCGACTGACTGCCGTGTAGATACAGCGTTGATCCTTTTCGAGCATGAAGGGTTGGAAGTGCCATGGCCTTTCCGCCAACGACTCCAGCAACGTGGCACATGCGTGCTTCATCAAGAATTGTGTGAATTACTTTTTCGTCGTAATTCGCTTTCTTGGGCAAACGGACAACTCGGGTATGTTCTCCCGGTCCTAGCGTCTTATCGCTCATTGACGTAACTCACCGCCGAAGAATGTTCGGGTCATTCCCGCTACTTCAACATTCTTTTCAAATAGACGCGAGTACATGAGCCCGCCTCGAGCAGAAGCTTGACGAACTGTGAGCGTTGGTGAACCAGTTTTGTCAACCCACCATGGAGCAATTGCACACATTGCACTTCCGGTAACTGGATCTTCTGCGAGTCCGAGTCGTGGAGCAAAGACTCGAACTGAAACATCAGCGTCAGGTCCGCCAACGCAGGCAGCAATGATTAACGATGCCGGAATAAGAAAGAGGCTCATTGGATCAACTTCGAGACTGCAGAGCGTCTCGTAGTCCTGCACAATTGCAACGAGACTCGATGCACCAGCTTGAAAGGCTTCGCTCACTGGGCCGAGCGCACCACCAAGAATTTTTGGATCAACTGGCTCAATGTACGTGCGAGGAAGGTCAATGCCGAGTAGCCCTTCACGTAGTCTGCGACCAGAAAGAACTCCGGAGCGAGTTTGGAAATAAAACTCTCCCCCAGGAACGCCGAGTTCATTGAGTAACACGTGCAGTGTCGCGAGTGTCGCGTGACCACAGAGATCTACTTCCACTGTTGGCGTGAACCAACGAAGCGACCACAAGTCGCCTGCCCTTCTAAGAAATGCCGTTTCAGAGACGCCGAGTTCGAAGGCAATTTGTTGGAGCTCTGCGTCTGGCACTGGTCTTTCGAGCAAGACAACCACAGCCGGGTTCCCACGAGCTCCATCGCCCGTAAAGGCGTCGACCCACCAGAGGCGGTGGCCAAAGGTGACGTTGACGGATTCCACACCAAGAGCCTTTCACATGGAGCGCATAGAGCGTAGGGTTTTGGGGTGCGTGTAGCAACATTTAACCTTCACGCAGGCGTCGATGGCTGGGGCCGAGCCACTTCGGCTTACGAACATGCCGTCTCCCTGCGTCCAGACATCCTCATCTGCCCCGAAATGTGGCGTGGGGACAATGGACCCGACTTCTTTACGGACTTTGAAAAAGATCTCTCAATGAAGGGCGCTTTCGCTCCCCTTACGAGAGCTGAGCGGGTAAGCACTGGAACTGGGAAAAAGTCATGGCAACCGCTGTTTGCTCACTTCAGTGCTGAGCGAGGTCTCTACTACCGAGAAGTGCGAGACTTGAAGAAGATTCAAATAAAGAATCGTTTAAACGCGACCCTAGAACCGGGATCATGGGGCCTAGGTCTACTCACGAAATTCGAGATTGAAGAAATAAATGTCGAATCGTTAGGTCGATTGCCACGAGAAAAAGTGAACCGTGCACTTATTATTGCCAAGCTTCGTGACGGCGAGAAGAGTTTTTATGTTGTCGCCGTTCATGGCGCACACCTCAGCCACGGCTCGTACCTGCAGTACCGAAGAATTAGTGCAATCGTCAAACTTCTGGATCCCTCGTTGCCGCTCATAATCGCCGGAGACTTCAATTGTTGGCGACCGCTTCTTCGTTTACTTCTTCCAGGCTGGAAGACACTCATTCGTGCGCGAACGTACCCAGCTCGAATTGCGCATTCGCAAATTGATCACATTCTCGGACGTGGTCCATGGAAAAAACTTGGTGGTGGCGCTAGTGATGGTGGCAGTGACCATCGTGCGCTTGTTGCAGACGTTGAACTTAGATAAGTTCCATTTCAGAACTCTCCGGTAATTTTCGAAGCAAGAATAAAACCGGTAGCAAGGGAATAAACGTCAGTATCGCAGGGAGTCGAAGCGAAAGTGCAGCTGTTGTGTGCATGTCGTCACCAATCCATCCAAATACAGCAAGGCCAACAACGGCTCCAATCACACCAGCTACCAAAATCCACCCAGCCGCAGTCGCGCGAAAACTGTGTGTGAACAATTCAGTTGCCATGGCTGTTAGCGCTGGCGACATGAGTCCGGCTGCACAGACACCAAGCAAGTAACCAATTACAAAATTTGCTCTTCCGCCGCTATACGCAAGTGTCGAAGTCAATGCCGTTGCAATAACTCCAACCGCAACAGTGATTCGCCTTCCATACTTTTTGGCGAAGACACGACTAAGCATTAATCCGCCAAATCCCGTGATCGCACTTAACGTAACAACAATTGCAACATGACTTGGCGTAAATTTAAGAATTCCTTCTCCATACACAAACGCGAATCCATTTGCAGGACCTGAAATCACACCTACGACAAACGCAATCGAGGCGACAATGAAGAGACGAGGTCGAAGAGACTTCGTTACTGCGCCCAAGCGTGCAGTTGGGTGACTCTTGTCTCGTTCGTGTGATTCTGGAACAACCTTTAAAAATGGAACGAGTGCAAAGATCGGCAAGATTCCCAGTGCGAAAAGCCACCTAAATGAATTTGGTCCTCTAATAATTCCGTGCAAAATTGCTGAAAGGCCGGCTCCGATTCCAGAACCAGCGGCCACAATCACAATGTGATTGATGCGACTTTTTGTCGTGGACAGCTCAACGGTTATTACCTGAACAATGGTCGATGCTGCAGATAAGAGTGGACGAGCAAAAGCAAAACAGAGGACAAAGAACCAGTAGCTAGGGCTCAGTGACGCAAGTGAAGTTGCAACGAGACCAAACGTCATAGTGCCTCGAAGAACTTTTTTGCGACCAAACCGGTCAGCGAGTGATGCCAGTGGCAGTGACGCTAGTGATGCAATACGCAGCAAACCCAGGCCCAGGCCGAGAACAGATCCTGATAGCCCTACAGCGCTTTTGAGCGAAGCGCTTGAAGTTACGTTGCCAAAATGCTTAGCAACATCATTTAGTGACGTTACGGCACCAAACTGGGCAAATCCCGCAAACAGCGCGACTAAAAATAGAACACTTGTGACACGCTTGGCGCGTCGAGTTGTTTGTTCTTTATGCGAGTTTGATGGTTTCGTCAACGACAACCAAGGTCTTTCCGTGATTACCACCACTGAACAAAAGATTTAGTGCATCAGGTGCATTCTCTAATCCATGAACTAGGTGCTCTTGGTGCGAAAGCGATCCGTCAAGCACCATGCCAGCAAGTGCAAGCTGTGCCTCGCCAGAACGAGGAAGGAAGTCAAGGATAATGAATCCCTTCATTGATCCGCGGCGCATAATAAGCATCGTGTGGTTTAGGAGACCTTGTGGCTTTTCCATAGCGTTGTACTGAGAGATTGCACCACAGATTACGTAACGTCCGTGCATTGCAATGTTTGCGAGTGCATCATCAAGAATGATTCCTCCAACGTTGTCAAAGAAGAGGTCGATTCCCTTAGGACACACTTCGTGGAGCTTCTTGCGAAGTCCTGGCTCGCGATAGTCGAGACAAACGTCAAAGCCATACTTTTCTACAACCTCGGCACACTTTTCAGGGCCGCCTGCAATACCAACTACTTTGCTAGCTCCACGAGCTTTAGCAATTTGTCCAACAACAGATCCAGTTGCTCCAGCGGCTCCAGAAACAACGACCACGTCGCCTTCTTTGAACTCTCCAACTTCTAAAAGTCCGAAGTAAGCAGTTAGACCAGTCACTCCAAGAACGTTCATTGTTGTCGCAAGATCAATGCCCATTCCCGCTGGGATAACTTGAAACTTGTTTTCTTCGTCGGCAATGACGTATTCCTGCCAGTTCGTAGAACCAAAAACAATGTCACCAACGTTGTAGCGAGGAGTCTTTGACTCAACAACCACTCCAGTTCCACTTGAGCGGATGACTGCACCAATTTCAATTGGAGGCAAATACCCAGGAGCATCGTTCATCCATGTGCGAATTGTTGGGTCAATAGAAAGCATGGCCACTTTAATGAGTGCTTCTCCGTCTTTGCAGGCAGGAATTTCAGACTCAATCAACTTGGTAGTTGTTGGCGTAATCATGCCGACTGGACGCTCTGCGAGGGTTACTTGACGATTGCTCATGGGGTGTCTCCTTGTGTTTGAGCAACCTTAGAGGCTTATGATGGCAATGTAGGCGTCCCACTAAAAGTAAGGATTTACTATGGCTCGTAAAAGAAGTCTTCGCTCACAGCTCTACCGTGACGCGCGAATCCTCGGCAACATCGAAGCAGCCGTTCAGGGCCCAGAAGCGTTCGCAAAACGCACCGTTCGTCGCAAGGTCTACAAGCAGACCAACAAAATCACTCGAAGCATTCTTCGAGGCTTCGGTCTTAGCCGTTAGGCCAGCGCGCAGTTCCAACCGTGAAATAACTCCAGGGCTTAGGTCCCTTGGCGTAACGCTGGCGAATAACTTCGACTTCGCAACCAGCTTCTTTCAAGAGCGCAAGTGGGTCGCGAGTCAAATTGCATCCACCAGCAATTTTCTGTTCGAAGCCGTTGAGGCGGTGTTGCCATTTAGCAATACTTGCGTCAGGTGAAAGTCCGTGCTCAAGGAAGTGGAACGAAGCACCAGGTTTTAGAACTCGTCGAATTTCACTGAGTACTTTGACGGGATCTGAAACCGTGCAAAGGGTGAATGTACAAAGTGCCCCATCGCAAGAATTATCGCTCAGCGGCAAATCTTCACCAACCAGTCCCACTCGTTCAATAACGACGTTGCTACTAGCAATTCGTTCCATGGCCATTGTGGAAGCTTTATTCGAAGGCTCTACCGCAAAGACCTTCTGCAGTCCCTCTGGATACAGTTCAACGTTGCGACCTGAACCAAAGCCAATTTCGACGATTTCACCATGCAGACCAACGACCGCTTTTTGACGCCAGCGATTCATGTTCTTCGAACCACACGCCAAGTCCACAATCTTTGGAACTACATTTTCTTCGTACCAACCCATAGTCCGACACTAGTCACTACGTCACAAAAATGCTGGCTGACGATTTCTATTTGCTCATCGGTGTTACCTTTTAAAGATGAAGCGCTTAATTGCACCAATAATTTCACTCTTAATTTTCAGTGTTGCGCTTTCGTCTTGTGCTGCAAGCGCAATGGGCTCAGGCAACAAATACGTTGACGCACAAACTGGACTCACCTACTCGCTCTATAAACCAGTGAATACACTCGGTATTGCTCAGAGCAAGTTTCAGCTACTCGTCTGCGGTGGAGGTGGCGAAGAGTGGGTCTACGTCAACTTTGTTAAGGGCGCCAAGAAAATAGAAACTATGCAGACAAAGTCTGGTGCACACTGCTCGAACCCTGGTCTCTCTGTAAAGATGCCCGGAGTCAAAGTAAATGCAATAAGTGCGTCAGTGTTTGTTTACTGTGACCCGACAAAACCAAACGCTGCGAAGAACTGTAAAACATCTGATATCACCAAGGTTGGCGGTTATCTAATGATGACGTTGCCCGGGTATTACAAAATGAAGCCAACAACTATGCAAGTGCAAGTCTCTGGTGGTCTTTCGTACGCTGATCTATTGAGCGTTGCTCGCTCAATGACGCCTGCGTCAACGAAGCCTTCAAACTAGAAAAGTGCTTTCCAATCACTTTTAAGGGTGATTGAAAAGCACTTCACTTGGTGGGCGCTGAGGGACTCGAACCCCCGACCTGCTGAGTGTAAATCAGCTGCTCTAGCCAACTGAGCTAAGCGCCCAAGGTGTACAAGCCTAGATGATTCCAGCACCCGTCATAATCCCTAGTAATTCTGGCGTGGCACAAAAGATTGGGTGGCGAACCGCCATTTCAGAAATCACTAATTCTTCGTTGTAATAATCAGCGTCCACCGCACCGGCTTCACGCGCAATAAGTAGACCAGCCAAATAGTCCCAAGGATTGAGACCAGAATTTCCAGCAACACCAAATACATCAAGTGAGCCGTCAGCAATTAGACAGATTTCAAGTGCTGCAGCACCAAGTGCACGGTGTTGCCACCATCCGAGATTCTTTGATGGAAATCCTGAAAATGCAGCAACTGACTCCGACATAACAGTCTGGCCGCTCGGGTGGATTGGGTTACCGTCACGAAATGCGCCACTCCCCTTTTCTGCTTCAAAGAATGTTCCCGTTGCTTGGTTCATTACGAGTCCGGCAACTAGTTCGTTACCACGAAGTACCGCGAGGCTCGTGGCGAAGAATGGAACACCGCGGTCGCAGTTGGTAGAACCATCAATCGGGTCAACAACAACCGTAAGTTCACCGCTGCCCGTTACCCCTGACTCTTCACTAACAACCCGGTACCCGGCTCCCGTTAGAACACGTACCGCAACCTCATCGGCTGCAATATCGAGGTGGTACTGCGTATCGCGCAGCCCGGAATATCCTCGTCCACGGTGCGATTTGATTGCTTCATTAATTTCTAATGAGCACTGGCGAAGGGGTCCAAAAATGTCACTGGTCACGTGTCCACGCTAGCGGCGAAGGGCACTAACCTGAGTGTCAATGGCCGCTATTGACGTTGCAGGATTCGTTGCAGACCTGAAAGACCATGCGGTTACCCATGGCTTTCATGTTCACGATGAACGACACTTTGTAGAAACTTATTCACTACGCCAAGCCTGGGAAGTTGACCTGCACCCTGAAGAAGGTTGTGGTGGACCAATTGACCTGCACATAGAACTCGACGTTGATCCAAGAACCCTCCTCGCATTTGAAGACGCGGTGCTCGGGCTCCCTGAAGAGCTTGACCCACCAGACGAATTCCACTTCCCGCTGATGCTCACCTGGACACTTCCTCCAATGCCACAAAGCCCTGATCTACTTCGTCTCGCTATTGACCTAGCTCCAGTAGGTGGAATGGACATGCCGCTCGAAGTGACTGCATCAGATTCATTTGCATCCCCCACTGAAACTAGTGAGCGCAGAATTTCAATCGTGGCCCACCGGGATATTTCACTCAGCCAAGTAGCCAAAGGTGAAGATCCACTTTGCGAAATATTTGAGAAGAGCCGTGCAATAAGTGACTTTCTTTTACAGGCGGCTGATTCATGGCTCAGTTAAAGCAACTGCTCATTGCAAGTTCAGTACTCGTTGCAGGATTAACACTCAGCGCATGCGGGAACTCCAGCGCCATTGCTAATGCCCGACAAGCCTGTCACGAAGTAAAAATTGCACTAGCGACGCAGAAGAAAAGTGAAGCCCCTGGGCTCAGCGTCAGTGAAGTTGATGCACTTCAGTCGCTCGCCTTAGGACAGCTATTAAAAGGTTCTTCCTATGCCGCTCGTGCAACGACAGCAGATGGCAGCTGGAACGTGCTGCAAACGTCAATAAATGAATCAGAACGTGTGCCCCTTAAATACACTGCAGCAACGCTGACACGAATCTGTCAGATTGCTAATTCCGATACGCCGTATCTCTAGTTTCGAGGGAAACGTTCGTACAACCACTCGAGAGAATTTTCTTCGAGCATTGCATCTTCCCAGCCATCGAGTTTGTCTTCGAGCGCTGCGATTGATGAAACTTTTCCAATAACAACAACAGTGAGGTCCTTGACCTCTGTTTTTGAAACTAAAAAGTCACCAAAGATGTCTTCTGAGACAAAGGCGTCAGGCTCAACAAGCAAATAAAGTTCGCCAGTTGCTTCCACCCATGAAAGTTCGTATTCGTTATCAGCGGCGTCTGACCACTCAATACCGAATTCAAATTCTGCGCTCTCGCGCCTCGCTTCGTTCTCTTCATAGAAGTCATCAATGTCCATTTCCCCAGCCTAGAGCGAACTATGTGCGTTGTACAGGGTGTCGCAGAAGTTGTGACAAATGTCGCTTTAGGACGTACTCAGAGCATTGTTGGCCAGTGCGTGCACGGCTCTCAACTGTCTACATGCCCATACAAAATGATTTATTAGGTCAACTGCGACGTGAATGGCGACGTCTAGGCAGATCAACTGCTTCATGTTTGGCACTTAGAGAACTAAAGACTCGACATCCAGACGCTGGGTTTGGCGACCTGCATGATTTGTGCGACGTCGTTGATGCCTTAGATATGAAGTCGAGACTTTCAGTTATTGAGCGAGCTGAAATTCTTCGGATCTTGCTTGAAGATGCTCATGATCCCCTGATTTGTCGCACGCTGCTGCAAACTCTTATTCCCGGAATTGTCAGTGTGTGTCGCCAGCTCAGGTTTGGCGAAGGAGTTATTAGTGAGCCGAGCGAAGTACTCGCCACTGCACTTTCGTTCACGAATGAGCTGGTTGTGAAGTGGGCCGGAGAATCACGTCAGTACAGCGCACCTGACATTTTGTCTGCACTTAAGGGAAGAATGCGTCGCTGGATTGGAAAAGAACGAGAAGCACTAAGTGCCGTGTCGAACTTTGACCAGGGAGACCCACCAGACGTCGCTGCTTCCCCACTCTTATGTCGATTAAATAGTTATTACGGCAGCCGCTACGAAAGAGTTGCACGAATTACGTATTTGCGAGTCTTTGAAGGTAGATCTCTTCGTGACCTCGCACGAGCAGATCACTCGTCATACGGTTCGCTACAGGCAGAGCTGAAGAACTTCGCAATCAAGTTCCTTCTATGAGAAAAAACACACCCCCACCAGTGAATACCAATGAGTCAACCTCACAGTTACGTTGGAATAACGATGATGCGCAAACTAACTTCACTGCGAGGAGCCCATTTAGTTCTCTGGTCGAGCCCAATCCTGCTGCTCATTCTGGTCTTTACGCTCAGCTCACAAAATACACAGCACCCTCGCCCAAACGTCGTCGAAACAACAATCACGACGACGACAACTCTCGCCCCAGCACCCGTTCCAACAACAGCACCAATGCATCACGTACCCGCAACAACCGTGCCGCAATACTCAGCGCCGACAACGACGACCGTAAAGGTTCGCTCAGTACCAACTGGAGCGCTCAATGGGGTAATTACTTCGAGCGTAAATTCACTCAACGTTCCAGTCAACGGTCCCGGGACGTGGGTATTCAGCGCAAGTCTGCCAACCAACGCGGTGCTCGTCTGCGCACAGACAACAACGCTCATAGTGAGCAAAGTAATAATCACGACGGATCAAGAGTGCCAACTCGAGCTCAGTTCACAAGGGAGTTCAGTATGGCAACTGCTACCAGCTCAGTAAAGAAATTTGCCAAAGGCCCGCTGCACGGCAGCGCCTTGGCGCTGTATTTCTTTCTTCTCCCCTACGTAGTCATTTCACGTTGGAGTTTTAATGAGAATCAGTCACACGCACGACTAGTTCACTTCTTTTTGATCGTGCTCGCAATTTTTTGGGTTGTATTTCTACTGCAGCTTTTGTACAACATTGTGCAACTAAGAAATGGTCGCAGAACCCAGAAGGACGGCAGCGCTTGGTTGGCCGGTCTCGTGTTGATCTTGATGCCTTTTTTAGTTGCATCAGGTGCCAGCGCCGCAACCCTGGTTGCACCAGTCTCTATAACCACAAGTTATGAAGCGCCGCCGACTAAGCCTCTCAAGCACGAAGATTCTTCAAGTGCTCTCTCACTGCTTAGCTCTGTTCCAATCGCCTTGGCGGCAAAGAAGCGAAGAGACACCCTGCGTTCCCAGCAATTCGTTGGCGCCCTTGAAGACGTAGACGAAGCAATCTCACTAATGAGAGCAAATAGCCCCGAATTACTCAGCTCACTAATCGAGCGCATAGGGAGTCAGGTTCATGGGGTTTTAGATGTGACAGAGAAAGTAGTTCCAGGAGAAATCAATCTTCAGTGTGCACCGCTCGTTGTTTGCGTGTTGAGTGATTCACAGAATGTAACAAGAGTTTCGTTCTCTCATGCTGGAGGGACACTTCTTGTTGATCCACTGTGGTCCGTTGAAGAAATAGTGAAGAACTGCGTAGCACTCCAGAGTGGTGGTCGAATTGAATACGCACAAAACGAATCGCAACTTCTCACGGTGCTGGCCAAAAGACTCCCAACAACTCTTGTTATGTATCTTGGGGCAGAGCTAATTGACCTTGATCTCAATAACTTTTGTGTGCGCATCAACAAAAACGGATCCTCTGTCGTAAAGCCACAAGAAGTACGAGTGCAGTTGCTTAGGGCTGCACCAAATGTGCAAGGACTTGTTGAACCCTTCGCAGTTGCTCTTCGAAGACGTTGTGTGGAGATGACCTCCTATCTGGCGCTTCATCGTCACGAACCAGTAACGGGTGACCGACTTAGGACCAGGGTTCTTTCGCATGAAGAGATTGATGCATCACTTCGCACACTGTCTAATACTGCGAGCGCAGTACGAAAAAGTTTGGGCGTAGGTGAACATGGCCTGCGACTACGCCCCGTCTCATCTTCTGGTCTTTATGAAACGAGTGAAGTAACAAGCGATGTAGAGATGTTTCATGAAATTATTACTAGAGCCCGCAAGCTCTCTAATGAAGAAGGAGCGCCACTGGTTAGAAGTGCACTGCAGCTAGTTACTGGTGAGCCACTCGCCAGTGTTCTGCGTGGTTACGAATGGTTTCTTGCTGAAGGGCACCAAGCAAGGCTTCTTAGAGATGGCGAGTGGGCCGCTCTCAGTTTGCACCACGACGCGCTACAGCGAAATGACTACGAAGAAGCATTCTGGGCACTCGAAAAAGGTCGCCTGATTGATCCTTACAGTGATGCACTCACTGAGGCGCTAAATGCTGTTCCTCGGTTACGCGAGTTTCGAAGCGATACTCGAGGCGCTACGAAGGACGAGTCCATCAGCACCAGCGGCGCTGTAGCGATGAGCCGGACGCTCACGAGCCTCAGTAATCAAGTCACTGAGTAACTGAGAAAAAGCCAGCAGCGGATCAACAAACAGATGCTTGGACAGTGATCCAGGAATTGTATTGATCTCATTTACGTAGAGTTCATTTTCATTAGCTAAAAAGTCGATTCGAGCAACGCCACGAACCGAAGCAACGTCAGCAATAATCCTGGCAAACTTCTCAATTGTCTCTTGCTGGCCAGCTGGAAGAACTGCGGGAAGCTCACGCGGAGCCGAAACCATTCCTTCGCCACCTACGTACTTATCTCGGTAGTCGAGAATTTCTGCATTCGTTGAACGTCGAATGGGCTTTTCGATTTGCGAAAGCTGCAGCGTTGGATACGTGCGAAGCGCAATTTGAAGATCAAAGAGATCCTCTCTAAACGGTTCAACAACGCATCCGAGCGCGAAGTGTGAGTTTGCACTGAGACGGGCCTTCGCAGTTGCGAAGTCAGCAACCACATCAATACCTATTGATGAACCACCAAAACGTGGTTTCAAAATGTAGGGGCCATCAAATGGAAGCGACTGCGTTTCATTGGTGAGCAACACTCTCGGGAGTGTTGAGAGCCCTGCAGCACTGACTACAGAACCAAAGGCCCACTTGTCCATCCCGAGTGCAGCACCCGCAACGCTTGGACCGCTGTAGGCAATCCCCGCGAGGTCAAGTACTCCTTGGATGGTGCCATCTTCTCCTGGTCCACCATGCAGGCAGACAACCACTGCTTCGAGTTCAATCAGGCGTTCTTTGCGACCTGTTTCGTAGAAGCCGCCCTTGTCTCCAACGCGAAGTGTTATTTCATTTGAACCCTTAGGCACGCCGTCGAGGAATGACTCGGCTTCAACGCCAACAGCGACAGAGAAGAATGAACCAGTCTTGGTCCAGTAAATACCAACAACGTCCTTCGATGTTTTTTCTAGCTCTCGAAGTGCGAGAAGCCCGGTCAAAATTGAGATGTCGTGTTCAGGCGTTGGCCCACCGAAGATCACACCAATAGTCACGTAACACCCTCTAACAATGTTTCTTGGTTATTAAGGGTAGTGGTCAGGCAAGTCGTTTAGGTACAACACCCCATCGCCAGCAATAAGTACCTCTCGAACCCACGCCACCGCTTGATCCCTGGTATCAAAACGCTTAGGGAACTTTTCATACCCTGCCGTCAGCGAACGTACGTTGGTTCGTCCCACAACAACTAGTTCTGCATTCACATCAGCAATTTTTTTTGCCAACGTGGCATTTTCTTTGAACTGATCATCACCAAGTTCAATCATTCCTGGCGTAACTACGACCCTGCGACCGTTTAGCGCAAGCGACGCAAGTACGTGAAGCGAAGCCTGTGCGCTTGCGGGGTTGGCGTTAAATGTGTCGTCAATCACCATCACCCCAGATTGCGCGGTGATGACATTTGCCCGGTTCGCAACAGACTGCACCATGGAGATTCTTTGCTTAAGTTGCTCAGGGCTGGATCCAATTTCGAGCGCGCAAGCAACTGCGCACGCCAGGTTCGACGGCTGCACTCCACTAAGTGGACTCAGTGTCATTAGCTCAACACCATCAATAATGATTCGCCACATTGGTCCTTCAACGCTCACTCGTACTGACGCATCAAGGTCAGCAGAACCAGCAGTTCGCACTTTTTTCCCACTCAGCTTGGCTGGCCAATTCTTTAGGCGTTGATCGTCAGTATTAATAATGACGGTTTTTGCCTTTTGGGTAATTTCAAACTTCGCGCTTTCAATTACGTCCAGGCTCTTCATTCGCTCTAAGTGAACTGGTCCAATTGCAGTGATGACTGCTATCTCGGGTGCGCACCACGAACAAAGATCCGCAATCTCACCGGGGCCGTACGTTCCCATCTCAGCAATAAATACTCGTGTGCCATCGCTCAAGTTTTCGTTGATTGCCCTCGAGAGCCCAGCACGGTTATTAAAGCTGCGAGGTGAGGCGACTACTTGTCCATCTCCAGAAAGTAGATCAAACAAATGATTCTTTGTCGAAGTCTTTCCGTAGGACCCCGTGATAGCAACCACGCGTGGACTAATTCGATGTAGTCGAGTGCTGGCTAGTTTGACGAACTTCTGCGCCTGAGCATTCTCGTAGGGAGCTAGCACTCGCGAAGAGAGATCCAGCATTACTGGAACGGCCCACAGCATTGCGATTGCGAGTAGCCAAGGCCTGGCTGAAAAGGCTCCGAGTACTGCAATTATCAAACAAAGAAGCGTCGAGACAACAGCAACGAGTTTTAGTCGTCGCGTCCACTGCAACTTGCTGGTTCGTCCCTTCATTGAGAGGCCTTGAGGGCAGAAGACTCCATACGCGACGCTCACCAGTACCGCTAGAACATCAAGGTGAAGAACCACCGACACAGCAAGTAGCACTAAGAGAACTTGGCTGAGTGAAATTGGACGCTTGTCACTTCGGTGCTCTGGTGATTTTGCACTTGCTACTTGTGGCGAGGACCAGCGCCCTAGAAAGCGGCTCATTGAACTTGGCTCGTAGTGCTCGCGTTGCAGAACTCGAAGCCAACGAACAAGTTGCGCAACAAACGCACCAGCAATAGCAAGAGCCAGAATGCTAGAGAGAAGAACGTGGATCATGTTCACTGCAGTGCCTCTTTTACAGACACAACAAGTTCCTTTGGGGCTTGTGATGGAAGTAGGTGCCCAATACCGTTCACCACACGTAGCGAATGACTACCTGCAAGCAGCGAAGCGGTGCGCTGCGCAATAGCAACTGGAACGTCCATGTCATTACTTCCCCACACCATAACTACTGGAGCGTTGAGCGTTGCGAGTTCGTCTTCATAACTTTCATTCACCGTTACAACTAGAACGTCACGAAGAATTCCCGATGCATTTTTATAATCAGTAGAGCCGTAGCGCTGACGTGCTCGTTCCATCGTCGTGTCGCTCACTAGATGACTCTTATTAAGTGACCTAAGTAGCCGGTACACAAATGGTGACTTTGAAGTTGTTTGCTTTCGAAGAAGTGGGACGCCACTCAACACAAGACTCTTCACAAGTTCTGGGTGACGTGATGCAAGCACCACCGCGATTCGACCACCAAATGAATGTCCTACGAATACAAATGGACCGGCACCAAGCTCGCCGAGCGCGGGAAGTAATAAATCTGCGTAGTGACGAGCGCCACCTGCGACCGTTGGGAGAGGTGACGAGCCAAACCCTGGGAGATCAAATGCCACTGAACCAATGCCCTCGAGGGCGAGCTGGGCTGCGGCGTCGGCGAAATCGTGACCTCGACGCCCCCATCCATGGAGAAAGACCACCCGAACCGGGCTTTGTCCATAAGGCTCACCAAAGAGTTTTCCGTTGCCATAGGCACTCAGCACGTCTTTTAGGTTACTGACGATATGGACCGGCTTTATGCCATGTCACAACTGGCCGGTAGCGTCATAGGGACAATGAGTGATGAAACGACCTTCACGAGCGACCTCCTGGTGGGCCTGACCCCCGAGCAGCGAGAAGCCGTGATGTCTGACGCCCCACGACTACTTGTTCGCGCCACGGCTGGATCTGGAAAGACACACGTATTAACACTGCGTATCCAGCGAAAGATTGCAGAAGGAAAAGTTGATTCTGACCAAGTACTCGCTATGACCTTTACACGCAAAGCTGGTGACGAACTCAGAAAGCGTCTCTACCGTGCTGGTATTCGAGACATTCGCGCAGGAACATTCCACCGCATGGCACTGACGATTGTTAATCAGTACCGCGAGGATCATCACCTCAAGCCGCTCGTTATCGAATCAAATAGAAAAAAATTAGTGAAGGCTCTCGCTGACCAGATGGAGAAGAACGGCGAAGGAAAATTCGCCGACTATCTACAGGCTCGTATTGAGGCAGAAATTAGTTGGGCACTCAGCCAAGGATTCAATGGCGCGTTGTATTCAAAAAATGCAAAGAAGATGAAGCGTGACAGCCCACTACCTCCGGCACAGTTCGCTGATGTACTTGATCGCTATGTAGGGCTTTGTCGTAGTCGTGGTGTGCTCGACTTCGATCTTCTCTTGAGCGAAGCCACTTCACTACTTCGAGAAGACAAGAATGTTCTTGCATCATTTCGTCATCGTACGAAAGCAATTTTTGTCGACGAAACGCAAGACATGAACCCATTGCAATTCATGATGCTCCAAGAGATGGCTGGTGCAGATCCTGATTTGTTCTGTGTGGGTGACCCTAACCAGTCAATCTATGGATTCAATGGTGCTAATCCACAACTGCTGAATGAGATTATTCGCACATGGCCAGACACCGTTGTGCTTGACCTGACACGAAATCACCGCTCAACCGCGAACATCATTGAGATTGCCAACACATTGCTTGAAGACGGTGCGGCTGGAATTACCCCTGCAAAGCACGACGGGGATATTCCTCTGATCCGTGTGTACGACACCGATGCTGAAGAAGCAAAGAGTGTTGCGCTATGGCTGAGCACAAAGCACAAGCCCGGAACCGCGTGGAGCTCAATGGCGGTGCTCTCTCGAATCAATAGTCAATTAGAAATCATCGCAAAAGCACTCGACGCTGCAAACATCCCCTACGAAATTCGTGGCCCTGAGCACTCTCCCGCCTCAGACCTCATCACTTCTCCTGAAATGAATTCGCGCAAGATTGACGAATCAGTCAATGACGCCGTTGCACTTTCAACTATTCACCGATCAAAAGGTCTTGAGTTCCAGTGTGTGGCCGCTGTTGGATGGGCTGAAGGCATTCTTCCTAATTACAACGCAGCAACCCCATCAGAATTCGCTGAAGAAAAGCGTCTCGCGTACGTTGCACTAAGTCGCGCTGAAAACTCACTGTTTATTTCATACAGCAAAGCAACTGATGACGAAAGGTTCCCTGATCGTCAGCCTTCTAGGTTCCTAGGTCCAGTTGACACAGCTGTTAAAGAAATTGAAAAGCGAAATGCTCCAGTAACTGGTGAAGATCGCAAGGCTCGACTCGCTGCCATTAGAGCGGAGCTCGAAGCAGCTGTACAAGAAAACTCCTAAAGAGCAAATTCTCCAACCACTGGTGCGTGGTCTGATGGCTTCTCGGCTTTTCTTGCTTCTCTGTCGACGTAGCTCGCTGTGGCTTTTTCTAACAACCCGTCGTCAACGTACAGAAGATCAATTCGCAGTCCCCAACCTCGTCGAAATGAGCCGTTGCGGTAATCCCACCATGAATAACTCGGATCCTCGGGGTGCAATTTTCTCGTGAGATCGTTAAGGCCCGTTGCCTCAATCGCACGAAGCGCTTCACGCTCAGGTTCGCTGACGTGGGTCGCGCCTTCGAAGACGCTCGGGTCGTAGCAATCGAGGTCGCTCGGCGTCACGTTGAAGTCACCACCAACAACAATGTGCTGATCTTTGTCTCGCTGCGCAACTAAATCTTTGAGCTTCGCTAGCCATTCAAGTTTGTAGACGTAGTGAGGATTATCAAGTGATCGGCCGTTGGGGATGTAACAGGAGTACACGCGAAGCGGTCCGCATGTTGCTCCAATGATTCTGGCTTCAGGGTCGTCGTCACCAAAACCTCTGGTTACATCGCTGAGTCCCACCTTGGAGAAGATGGCCACACCGTTCCACTGACCCTGACCGTAATGAGCAGATTCGTAACCGAGTTCACTTAACTGCGTGAAGGGAAATTTTGCGTCAGTTTGTTTTGTCTCTTGGATGAGGAGAACATCAGGCTGTGCGCTCTGAATCCATTCTTCAACTCGTGGCCAGCGCGCCGTGAGTGAGTTGACGTTCCAGGTCGCTACTTTCACGACAGATCAGCAAGTACAAACAACAAGTCCGCTTCTACAGCGACTTCACCATTCACCGTTGCACGACCGTGGCCTTTGCCACCTCGAGCAGAAAGCCTGGTCATTTCAGTTTCTAGTGTCACGGTGTCACCGGGAACTACCTGTCGGCGAAAGCGAGCGTTCTCAACTCCGCCAAAGAGTGGAAGTCGTCCGGTGTAACGCGGATCAGCAAGTACTGCAACGCCACCGCACTGTGCAAGTGACTCAAGAAGCAGTACACCTGGCGTTGTTGGACGACCAGGAAAGTGTCCAGGAAAGAACCATTCATCACCGGTGAGCGTCCAGGTCCCTACTGCGCGAATACCAGGTTCGATGCTGATCATTTTGTCG
>Ga0304729_1000088_pt1 | contig 60000 bp, 78 predicted proteins | sample C_131016_MF_Meta_FD_190475 | JGI IMG/M metagenome (GOLD analysis project Ga0304729, IMG submission 190475) | Freshwater microbial communities from Lake Croche, Canada to study carbon cycling - C_131016_MF_MetaG (v2) (version 2) | ecosystem: Environmental > Aquatic > Freshwater > Lake | place... | reverse complement strand
GTCAGAGACAAGACAAGTAACAAGCGTACAAGCACGTCGCAGCATCTTAAAAGCATTCAAACATAAACGTCCCCTATTCTTATGGGGCCCTCCCGGTATCGGTAAATCCGAATTAGTGGCTGATGTCACACAAGAATTAGGTGGTTTCATGATCGACCTACGTCTAGGTCAGATGGAGCCCACGGATATTCGCGGTATCCCTTTCTACAATAAAGAATCGGGCAAAATGGACTGGGCCGAGCCCGTAGACCTGCCCTCACAAGAATTAGCAGACGAATATCCCATTGTTGTGCTATTTTTAGATGAGATGAATAGTTCTGCGCCTAGTGTACAAGCGGCAGCATATCAGCTGATCTTGAATCGCCGTATCGGTAAATATCACTTGCCCGACAACGTCGTTATGGTGGCTGCTGGCAATCGCGAAAGCGACAAAGGTGTTACTTACCGTATGCCCACTCCCCTGGCAAATCGTTTTATTCACCAAGAGATGAAGACAGACTTTGCTAGCTGGCAAGATTGGGCTGTCAATCACAACATCCACAAAGACATCATCGGCTATCTGGGCAGCAACAAACAAGACCTCTATGACTTTGATCCTAAGTCATCTAGCAGAGCTTTTGCTACTCCGCGTAGCTGGAGTTTCGTATCAGAGATGTTATCTGAAGATGACAGTGACGAAGATACCCTTACTAATTTAATCTCGGGCACTATCGGCGAAGGTCTTGCTATCAAGTTTAATGCTCACCGCAAGGTGGCAGGTCGTATGCCCCGTCCGGAAGATATCTTAAGTGGCAAGGTCACTACCCTAGAAGTCAACGAAGTCTCCGCTATGTATAGTCTAGTGATTTCTATGTGTTACGAACTTAAAGACGCTGTAGAGAAAAAAGTGGGCGACAAAGAGTTCCACGCTATGGCCGACTACTTCTTCGCTTACATGATGAAGAATTTCGAGACTGAGCTAGTTGTTATGGGTGCGCGAATCGCATTAACTGTGTATAGCTTGCCCTTCCAGCCCACTAAGTTGAAAAACTTTGATGAATTCCACAAGAAATACGGAAAATACATCTTACAAGCTTCAGCGTAAAGCGTCCGGGGCGGTGTTAGATTCAAACACATATGGCTATGTTGGCATCGCCCCATCTTTTTTAGAAGGTAAACATGATATCAAATAAACTAGTCAACTCCGTACATGGTCCTATGATCATCAACAGCAATGATCAATACATAGGCAGATCCATCGAATTAACCGGTGGCTGGGCGTTAGATGATGTCACTTTGATCGAAAGTTTTTGTAATCTCATATTAGAAAATAAATCCTCGATGCGACTGTATGATGTAGGTGCTAACATCGGCAGCCATACTGTGGCGTTAGCCAAAAAATTCGGTGATCGTATCTCAGTTAGGTCGTTTGAAGCACAACGACAAGTCTATTATATGTTATGCGGCAATGTCGCCATCAACGGTCTAGATAATGTCGAGTGTGAATATGCTGCTGTCAGCGACGGCAGCGAGTCTAGTTTATCCATCGAACTACCTGACTATAATAAATTTAACAATTTCGGTGGATTAGAATTGATCGCTCCCAAGACCAGCGACAATCAAAATATGGTGAAAAATAGATTCGAAGTTGTGGAATGTGTGACTTTAGACCAGTTTGACGAAGCAGTAGATTTTATCAAGATGGATATCGAGGGCATGGAGCATCTGGCATTAGCCGGTGCTAAAAAACTGCTGAAAAAATCCAGGCCCATCTGCTTTATAGAAATAGGCAAGACTGATGTAGATGCTGTAAAATCGATATTCCGCGAGTTGGATTACATCGCCTACGAGTACAACGCCAATGACTGGATCTTCTGCCCCGCTGAAAGTACTTTTGAAATTACCAGTCGAGAAAAGATCGTGTTATGATTCAAAGGATAGATCCACAGGCTAAACTGTCCCAAGGTCATTTTGAAATGCTGAGTAATCAGTTCCAATCGACCTTGCTCATTTCTGACTACGATTGGTGGCAACAAAATGAAGGGGAAATTTTAGAATGGATGGACAAATGTCTTCCTCGGGGCAGAGAACATAGACAGGGTATGGTGATAGAATTTGACGACAATCAAGATCGCGTAAATTTCTTGTTGAGGTGGTCATGACCCATGGATGGCACATTGCCAGTGTTCAGGCTCCGCCAAATGTAGCTGGCCCTGATCATCGTGGCTGGAAGGTCAGCTATACTGGATGGAATCCATGTGTTAACTGGTGTGTGGCGACATTTGGCGGCGGTATAGGAGCTACTTCATGGGGACCTAACTGGCGTTATGTAGGCGAAGGGGTTTTCGAGTTTAAAGATGATGCCGATCGCCTGATGTTTTTACTCAAATGGGCATAATGCCTATATACATTACCCATTTACCACAGCCAATGTATTATGAAGATTGGCAGAAGGTTCGAGAATGGCTAGATGAAAATAGTATCAGTTGGCATGCTATGGGCGAAAAACGTATAGGATTTGATCGAGAAGAAGATAGGACACTATTTTTATTAAAATGGAAATAATTTATGACTGACTGGAATACTATCGAAAAAATCCGTAGTCTAGAAGCTGATGCCAATAGATTAGGGTTTAAATTTGCCAAAAGTCAACGTAACGTTTGGAACGAACAGCACGGGGCTATATGCCTCATGCCTTTAGATACCGAAGCAGTGCCTATCTATAGTAGAGATGCTGAAATTTTCGTGGGCACGTTGGAAGAGTTGGAATACTGGCTACAAGGCGTACACTGGGCACGCCGATATGACAATATGCTGAAGATCAGCAATGATAAAAAACGCGCCAAAGCCGAGCAAACTGTACATAAAGAACACTTGATGCGCACATTAAAAGCAGGAGAATTAGTCACGGGGCAGATAAAATCACTCGTTCTAGACTAAATATCTCATGAAAGACATAAATTGGATCGCACATCGAGACACAGAAAAAGAAAGATATCATGTTATAATCATCAACGATAACTGGTATCTAGAAAATCAGACTAAGCTAGACCTGTGGATGCAACAGAACTTATCACGAGGCCACGATGCGCTGTTAGGCATGGTTCTGACATTTGCCAACGATAAAGAAATGATGTTGTGGGATTTGTACTGGATATAATATGCATACTATACGCCGACAGACCCGCTGCGAATCAGGGCAGATACAGATCTGGGTAGGCACAGATGACATCGATTTCGAATCCTGGTGCGATATGTACCGTGGTAGTATAACTATCCTGGATCAATTTGCGACAAAAATAGACCCAAGCCATCATCTACATTGGTATTCAGTTATAGTCGCCGATGAATTGACGGCAGAGTTGTTTATGCTAAAGTGGTCATGATAAATTGGGCATGGTTGGCGGGAAAATTTATCTCTGCGATAGCATCATGGTTAGATGCCAGCAATCTCAGAAATCGTGTCTATCGTCTCGAGCATGAAAAAGAAATCATGTACACTGCCTTAGAAGATATAATACGTATGGATTCACATCTAGCAAAGTCTCACGCCAAACGTATATTAAAAGTGATAGATGCTGAGAAGACAAGATGAGTCAAGACGAATACTATAATGATACTGAGAGGCGTATAGATACCTTAATCGGGGGTAATTATCACATAGTCTGGCGCGAGATACTTAACGCTAAGAAAGAATTTAGCACTATATCGCAAGATAAATCCGAATTTGCTGCATGGCTTAATGATACATACGGTATCAAATTAAAATTAAATAGTCAAGGCATGCTGGACATAGACAGAGACATCACTGACGAACAAAAATATCTAATATTCTTATTAAAGCACGGCGAATAACCTATGAACGTCATAGTTAAACGTAATCTAATCATTTTTAAAGAGCCATATCAATGGTATCATATCAAACGTCAAATCGAAGAAGATTTTGGTGATAAAGTCTTCTTAATATCATGGCGCACTAAAAAAGAATTAGGATTTAGTGTGAGATATCACAAGGGGTTAAACCCCATTACACACTCTTACGATCCATCTTACGAGCCATCATTGACAGGTAGATATCGCTACACTGACGAAGTTCATCTAGATTTTTATAACGAATCTGCTCTATCATGGTTTTGTCTTAAGTATGTCAACACAGAATCGATATCAAATGATAGTTGACTTAAACACGTATATGTTATAGTTGATACTAAATACTTGATATACATGGGATCAACTATCATGCTAAACAGGCTTCAAGAACTAGTAAACAACACCAATTCTCGAGCAACAAGTCAAATATTGTCAAGTAGTAAGAATCGTGACTTATACGATTGGGTAATGTCCGAATCAGCAATATTGACCGATTGTTCTATCAAAGAAAGAATATATTATCTGTTAAACAACAAGCCAAACCCCATATGCGCAGAAGGGAATAAGAAAACTTTCAATGCTAAAAAATATGAATATGGGTTTTGTGATAACATCAGCAAATGCGCTTGTTTTGCTTCACATATCAGTTCATCTAGAAAGGGATGTGATATGAGCTATATGATAGATAAACGAGTGAGTACTTGGATAGAAAAGTATGGCGTAGAAAATATTAGCCAATCCAGTGCTGTACAGGCAAAGCGTAAGGCTACTATCGATTTAAGAAATTATGATAAAATCTACGAAAAATTAGCTTATGATAAACAAACCGCAGGATTTGAACAAGTGGTTGCTCGCGTGTCTGAATATGTCATACCGGCATTTACTCGTGATGAATACGTGGGAAGTTTTAGAAAAAATTTCTATCTTTGGCGCTGTGTAAATTGTAGCAGTGAATTTAAGGACCACATTGATTATGGTCGCATTCCGAGATGTACGACATGTAATCCTAAAACTGTATCTAAAGGCGAAATATATCTGCGAGAATATCTAGATTATCTAGGAATACAGTATATTTGTAATGATCGCACTGTACTGAAAAATCTAGAATATGATATATACATCCCCGGAAAAAAGATCGCAATAGAATTTAACGGAATCTATTGGCACTCGACCGAATTCAAAGATAAGAATTATCACGTAAATAAATTCCTCCAAAGCAGAGAAGTGGGTGTTCGATTAATTAGTATCTTTGAAGACGAATGGATTAACAAAAAATCTGTAATTGAAAGCCGCCTAGCAAATATACTAGGGTGCGGAGAGAAGATTGCTGCTAGAAAATGCCAAATTGTGGAATTAGCCGGCAAAGATTACAAAAATTTTGTCGATCAGCATCATTTGCAGGGTTCAGTGTCGGCTACTTACAAATACGGGTTAATATATCAAGATGAATTAGTGGCTGTTATGAGTTTTAGCAAGTCAAGATACACCAACGATGATTACGAATTAATGAGATATTGTTCAAAAAACACTGTCATAGGCGGGGCAAGCAAATTATTTCGTCATTTTATTGCGCAAGTAAATCCCAACTCCATAATTAGCTACGCGAATCGCTGCTGGAGTGATGGCGGGTTGTATCACCAGCTCGGTTTTGCTGACGTAACAAAAAATCAAGTCAATACCGGGTATTGGTACATCAAAGATAACACCAGATATCATCGCAGCTCATTTACAAAAAGCAAATTAATCAAAATTGGTGAAGATTCTACATTAAGTGAATCCGAAATCATGGCCAATCACGGATATCTTAAGATTTATGACTGCGGAAACTACAAATTCCAGTGGAGAAATATCAGTTGACTTTGATATTGTTGTATGTTATAATGCAATGTATACTAATTAACTAGGACCTGATATATGAGCGCAGATACTACAGAAAACAAACAAGATAAGAGCAAATTTGCTGATTTAATAGGTCCGACTGATCAAAAACTAGACCGCGAAGTACGCGAAAAACTCATTACTGCTCGTGTTGGGCTATTACTTCGTGCTAGTTTTTTCGGTAATTTGGCCACGAGACTCAAATTAATCAATGCCGATGAGTGGTGTGGTACTGCCGCAACTGATGGTCGCAATTTATACTATAACAGTCGTTTTATCGAGATGCTGCGTCCCAAAGAGGTCGAATTCTTACTCGGTCATGAAGTATTACATTGTGTATACGATCACATGGGACGTCGCGGTGATCGTATTCCCAAACTTTGGAATATCGCAGATGACTATTGTGTCAATAGTGATTTGATCAAACATCGTGTGGGCGAGAAGATCACTACCGTACCCTGCTTGTATGACGCAAAATACGACGGGCTATGCGCCGAAGAAGTCTATGACTTACTATATGAAAACGCTGAAAAGATCAACATGGATGATCTGCTGGATAAACTACTAGATGATCACTTAGATGACGATGGCGAAGATTCGGAAGGCAGCAGTGACGGTGAAGATATTGATGGCAGTGGCAAAGGTCGTCCTAAACTCAGCAAAGAAGAACGCGATAAGATTCGCGACGAGATCAAAGAAGCAGTACTCTCGGCTGCTGCTGCCTCAGATGGGGCGGGCAATATCCCTGCGGGCGTAAGACGCCTCATACAAGATATGACTGCGCCCAAGATGAACTGGCGCGAACTATTACGCATGCAACTCGAATCCACTATCAAAAATGACTTTACTTGGATGAAGGCTAGTCGCAGGGGCTGGCACATGGATGCTATTATGCCAGGTATGAAGAATGACGAGCTAGTAGACATCGCTGTGGCCATCGATACATCGGGTAGTATCAGCGAGCGTATGGTACGTGACTTTTTAAGCGAGATACAGGGCATTATGGAACAATTTGCCGCTTTTAAGATACATGTGTTTACTTTTGATACTGAAGTATATAATCCACGTCAATATGACAGTGAGAATCTGGACGATATCACTGACTATGAGGTACTGGGTAACGGCGGTACTGATTTTGATGCGATCTTTAACTATCTCAAAGAAGAATACATCGAACCCAAGCGATTAGTGGTGTTCACCGACGGATACCCTTTTGGCAGCTGGGGAGATGAAAATTATTGTGATGTATGCTGGATTATTCACGGCACTACCACTATTATCCCCCCTTGGGGGCAATATGCCTACTACGAAAAAGAAGCTCAACACTGATTCAATCTATCCAAAAAGTCCTGTTTATATGACTTTTTATTTTTTGCTGTAATTAATCTAACGTAAATATCTATATGGAAAATACTACTCAAATCACTGTAAAAGATCTAGATAGCCTCAGAGCTATAGTTGAAGTCGCTGCTCAACGCGGAGCGTTTCGTGCTGCCGAATTATCACAAATCGGTGCTGTTTATGACAAACTCGCAACTTTCTTAGATGCTGTATTAGCACAAGCACAGGCTGAAGCAACATCGGAAGCATCTGTACCACCTCAAGGAGATTAACATGGCAAATTTTTTAAAACATATAGGCAAGCACGGAGATCGCAAAGTCTGCGTATTATTCCGCCAAGTGCCTGGCGATGATCATATGTGTTTGGTCGTTTACCCAGAAGTACTACCAGCACACTGGCATGACGCCATCATGAAGGTATTAGAGAGCGAAGTAGGTCAACAAGCTGATCAATTTGCCGATGCGTTACATCGCAGTTTGTTGCCCGATGGTCGCCCGATTTTAGAAACACTACACGCGGAGCGCATGATTAAAAAGATCCGTACAGCAGATGTTTTGATCACACCCAGAATTGATGCTAAAATTCGTTTAGACGAGCTTAATAAAATGCTGAACGAGATGAATCAAGGCGAAGAGGCTATGCGTAAATTAGCAGAAAATGATGCTTCGCGTGGCATGGTCGATCCTGCTGTTAAACGTGCCGCCGAAGCACGTTACAAAGAAGAACAATTAGCCAAACAGCAGGCTGCGGAAAGTCGTATTATCAATCCAGGCGAGCAGTTGATCGCGCCTCAAGATGGCATCCTAAGTGACCGCCAGATCGCTGCTAATATGTTAGCACAGGCAAAGCGTATGGAGCGCGAAGCTACCGAGATGATAGCCGAAGCAGCCCGTATGAAGAAGGATGCTGAACGCATGACACCTGGTGTAAATTTAGGCGATGCTACTTACAAAGAACCTGAACCAGTCGCGCCCAAACGTCGCGGCCGTCCACCTAAATCAGAGGCTTTGGTAGCTGATGCCACAAATTGATGATCTATTAGACCAGTGGGAAATCATCGTATCAGAAGCAAACAAAACTGATGTACCACTGGAATGTATCAAAAAAATAATTATCAAACTACCTGGCGGTAATAAACGTACCATTAACTTGCACACTTTGCTCAAACAAGGCATGGCCATAGAAGAGATTGAAGGTATGGTCAGTCGTACGTTTAGTGAGTTGGGAACTAGTGTAAGAGATGTTGATTTCGTAATAGACATCAAAAGTGTAGTGGAATTAGTACAACCCGAAACTGATAAAATTTTAGGTAAACTTTGAAACTAGCATCATCTACCGTAGAGTATATTGACCACATGGGTACTGATAAAACTGTGGTCAATTCAGCCCGTGTATCATTCGGAGCAGATGATGCTGTCGCTACTCTCGAAGATCGGGACGTTAAACTAATCAAATATCTGGCTCAACACAATCACTGGAGCCCGTTCGCCCACACATCGATACAGTTCAAAATCAAAGCACCCATTTTTGTTGCTAGGCAATTAGTCAAACATCAAGTCGGGGGTGTGTGGAATGAGATATCGAGAAGATATGTTAGTTTTGAACCTGAGTTTTATACTGTATCACAATTACGCGGGCGTCCTGTCAATGCTAAGCAAGGCTCATCGGGTGTAATAGATGATAAATTCATAGATGTCATATATCAATCATTTGAACAGTCGTTGGCAGCTTATGAAAGTCTGCTAGCCGCAGACATCGCCCCAGAACAAGCACGTATGGTCCTGCCACAAGGAGCTATGACTGATTGGTATTGGACTGGTAGTTTGATATTTTGGCATCGTGTGTGCCGTTTAAGACTAGATGCTCATTCACAGCAAGAAACCAGCGAGGTCGCGCTGCAGATATCAGATATCTGCTCCGGTCTATTTCCCATAAGTTGGCAATATTTAACTGATAATTAAGAGAGGCAGTATGCCACGTATCCTATTCCATAGTTTCTCTATGGGCGACGTAGAAGATCCTGATCATCATGCATCTATTCTCCTAAATACATTTATGTCGACAGAAAAAGGACAGTGGATCTCAGATAATTGCCCGAACGCAGAATACATGATAGCGCAAGACCAATTCAATTGGGGTTTACGTGTATCTGTGCAAGGAGAAGTCGAGGATAAATTAGCTACCGAGTACTATCTCAAGTGGGGTTAAAGATTAAACAGCCGCTGGAATTTTATATAAAATGGACTGCTTGTGTTCTAGCTTTAGTTCACGTCTATCTTATAGCTCATGATATCACACCATACTACAAATATACTGGGTTAGTCAACGCCGGGTTATGGGTCTGGCTCAGTATTTTATGGCGGGAACCTAGTATTATAATCCTTAATACAATAATGATTTTGATTTATATAAAAGGGCTGTTAAATCTTTAAATTATTTGCTTGACTGTATACTAAATCAAAAGAGTACGATTAACATAGAGGCTTAATCGTACTCTTAATTTTTTATCTGTAGATTATACAAGACCCGTTATAGTCTCCTGCGACCGTTCCATGTTGTAGTGAAATCGTAAGATTTGAGTTGGAACGAGTATTTTCGCACATGGTTACATCAGATCCTGCTCCCCCACCTACAAGACTACCTGCCCAGGCATAATTAGCATCAACCAAAGCACTCGAAAAATTAAGAGTAAGGCTACCGGTGCCATTTCGAGTTATACTAGATATACCAGATGATGCTTGAATTACATAATTACTTCCGTTCCAAACCCAGTATACCCATGCTTTTTCCGCCGATGGTCCTGTCGGTCCTGTTGGGCCAGTAGGACCAGTGGGGCCGGTAGGGCCGGTGGGACCTGTACCGCCAGGAGATCCAGTAGGGCCGGTGGGACCTGTACCGCCAGGAGATCCAGTAGGGCCGGTGGGACCTGTACCGCCAGGAGATCCAGTAGGGCCAGTTGGGCCAGATGGACCAGGGGGGCCGTTAGGACCAGTAGGTCCGGTGGGCCCGGTAGGGCCAGTTACTCCCGTCAGCTGACTGCCGTTACCAAACAAGAAATTGGCTTTGATATTGCCAGTCGCACTTATCCCGACATTAGTAGTCCAAGAATTAGCGCCAGTGCTATAGGTCCAATTAACTAAGGGAGTCGCATTAGGACCAACATTTAGTCCTGCTCCATTTATACCAGATAATGTTGACTGGTTGTTGGCTAATTCAATATATAAATCATTAGTTGTAATAACATTACTATTGGTAAATGTGATATTACCTTGCACATTTAAGTTACCTAGTATGTTTGCATTGGAACTAACCACTAAATTGCCAGTGGTTACTTGTCCAGCTGTTGAAATAATGTTTGAACCGAAGTTTGCCAAAAGACCAGTTACACTGGCATTGGAATAAGTAGCCGATAATCCAGTTAAGAAACTACCATCACCGAGGATATAAGTACCTTGTACATTGCCGGCCGCACTTACGATACCATTGGTTAATAAATTGTTGACAGTGGCATTGCCTGTAGTTATAATACCAGTTGTTGACAGAGAATTTGAGCCGTAATTGGCTAAGAAGTTAGAAACATTGCTATTGCCATAATTTGATCCGGCTGTGATCCCAGTCAAGAATGCGCCGTTGCCAAATACATAATTACCAGCGATATTACCAGTAGCACTCAGTGTCGATACTGATGTCACCCCAGTTGATCCGCTTACTGCTATCACCGGTGTCAATGCTCCGTTAACGTTGGCATTAATATTGATGCCGCCATTAAAATCGTTGTTAGTGAGATTTACTGTGGTTCCTGATACTGTTATACCAAAATCGCTATTGGTGCCCACAGCTAATCCACTGTTGTTTTGTACTAATAACGTTCCAGTTGTGCTGGTATTTGTGTCTGCTCGCATAAATTGCGTTGAATTTAATCCAGCGAGCTGACTACTGTTAGTAGCAGTACCTTGGAACAACGGAACTACATTACTTGCTAATGATGTAGCGAGTGTTATTCCTGGACGAATAGTTGTAAATCCAGAAATCGCACTCTGCGGTGTAAATGATGCCGAAGATGAAATAAACCCTACTATAACATTACCTACATAAAGTTCTACGACAGTATGAGCTACTGAAGTATTGTCAACGATAGTGCCAGGAAGAGCCCCGGTTATACCAGTTGCGGCAGTATATATGGGACCAATAAGCAACCACTGTGTACCTGTCCACACATTTAACTGTTGATTCGCGCTGTCATACCATAGATCGCCAATGGCATTATTTGCGGGAGGGGAACTAGACACCTGACTTCCCCCCACAGACTTAAAGGTCACTCCATTAAAAACTTCTAATGTACCTAATGTGGTATTAAACCATAGTTGACCAGTAAGTGGGGCAGTTGGGGAGGTATTGTTTGCTCCATTTTCTAACAGACGTATATAGTTATCATCTAAAAATTGACCATAACCTACATAATTTTCGCCGATCAAAGTCATTGAACTTTGTTGATTGATAGTTCCTGGCGGAATAACAGCAAAAACGTTACCGTTTGTAAGATTAATTGTATAGCTCATAATATCAGTATCCTTATTTTTTATTTATGCTAAGTTTATAGTATCAAATTCAAAGTAAAGTATACAAAGAGTTCACTGCCACTTATTTCCTTCAAACCATGCTGTCAAACTATATCTCGTACCCTTGGTTACAGGCAATGCAGCATGAGTTATAAACGAGGGAAAGAATATAACCGAGCCCCGCTCTTTTATCTCAGCTTTATTTGGGTATTCTGATATATCATACAATTCTAAATCACCACCTTCGTAGCTGGCTGGATCCGATAACTGAATGACACAACTCATCTTTCTATGATACTTATTATTGTTAATCCAGAACACATCGTGATGTTTTTTATACTCGCCTTGATAAGATTCATCGTACTCGGCTAACTGCATAAAAGATAGATTTGTGATGTGAAAATTGAACCAATCTCTATTGGCTCTGGTACCTATTTTCCATACCTCATCAAATAGACTTTGGAATTCGGCATTATCTGACTGAATAAATCTCACTTTACTTCGCCTAACTGAGTTATCAGTGCCTAGATTATTGCCTTCGATACCGATTTCTGATTCTTTTGGTTCTATCTTCAATCCTATTTCCAATATCTTGTCACATGTTTCTTTTGTAAAATAATTCTTAAAATAACACCATTCGCCTTTCATGTAGTTCCTGTATATTTAATTTTATGCTAATTCTAGATAATATCTCAAAAAAGCACTCTCATTGACATTTAGCATAACGATGGGCAGATTAAGCTCAGTTACTAAATCTTCTGCCACTCTTCCTGCTACTAGTTCCGGATCACTGTCTTTAATTGAAACAAATAGATCATCTAAGCTGTCGATATCATTAATTTGATTAAAATCCCAAGTTGGCGTAATTAACGTCATGTATACACCCATTCTACTACCTAAAATAGTCCATATTCCGTTCCTATAGTCGCGTCCTAAATTCTGCCACAAGGTTAATTCATCATGAGTGTTGGCTGAGAATTCTAATGGATCCGCACGTTTGCCATTTATTGTTGACGCATTTACACCATAGATAAAACCTAAAAGCCAAGCTTCTTTTGGGGTTGGCAATTCTTTAGGAAGATTATATGTACTGGACATTTATTTTACTGAATAATTTATATTAATTACTACTCGTCTAGGAACAATAGTGGGAGAACTACTAGAATGATATTGGAACCCATCAAACCATACCAAACTATTTTCTTTAGGTGTAATTCTTGTCTTTATAGTGACTTTTTTGTTTAAAACATTTTTATAATATTCATCTGATGTCATGTTATAATTAGGATTATAATATTCGTTGTAAAAAAGTGTATCGCCATCACTGTTATTTAAATATATCAATGCTGATTTGTGTTCGAGATCTTTATCAATATGTGGTCCATGGACTATGGGAGCATGTTTTTTAGTAATTAATCCTATTCGTATTCTAATAAGCTCTATATGTTTTTCTATGGTATCATCTATTTCTATGGTTTTACTCAATGCTTCTAAAATTGGAAAAGCCAACGAATCAGCTAAAAAAGAATCACGCTTTCCGGCATTTATCACTGTATGGTAGAAACTGTAACTATCAAGTAAATTGCTAGAATCATGTCCATAAGCAGTACTAGCTACAAAATACCATGGGAATTCTTTGGCAAATATACGAGCTTTTATTTCGTCAAATATTGGTTTTGGCAGTGCCTGCTCTATAATATTCATGCTATTACCAAACCCACGATACATAACTGTATCTTACACCTTTTGTTACAGGTGTGACTTTATGTGGATATAAAAAATTACTAGGAAATATCATGATAGAACCTGTAGGCAAAGGAATTTTAGTGTCTTCCCACATTATAAATTCGCCGCCTTCATAATCTTCATTGAGTGCCCCTACAACTGAAAGTATGGGAATTCCTCGCCTATTTCCTGTAAATAAACTTTTAATATGGTCACAGTGTAGACGCATTTCAGTTTTTTCATCATATCTATTAAATCTTACCGGCGAGTATCCTTCCCAACCTTCAAAATATCCATTGAAGTTTTTAAAATCTTTTAAAATGTATTGTTCTATAGCGAACCAAATTTTATTATTCAGTTGCTGTTGTTCAGGGCTTTGTATTGCTGTGACTTCTAAATCCGTGTCAAAAGTTATTGATTGGTTAGACCTTTCAGCAAAATAGGCATGCTTTTGCCATTCATTATTTGTTAATGTGTCAATTATTATGTTGCAAGTAGAAGCATCTAAAAAATTTTCGTAAACTTTCACATAATCTTGAATTAGTTTTGTTGTCATATAAGGTGCTGTTATAATTTAGAAAAAGTCTTTGATACTGTATCAAAGACTTTTTTTCATGAGAAGTTTGAAATTTTAGTCGTGATTTCTGGGCATGATTGGGTCTAAGTCCCAATTTTTTGTATCTTCATTCCAGTGATAGATTTTACTATCATTAGGTCTTGGTGTAGGGGGTATCCATCTCCAATTAGGTCCTGCAATAGTCCAACTGGGATATGGCTGTGGAGGATAAAAGATATTATTGTTTTCATCGTAAGTATAACCTACGCCCGCAAAATTTCCACGGAATGGAGTTCCACCTTGCAAATGCTCGCCATTTAATGTGTTATAACTTGTTTTCACCCATTTTCCACCAAATAAATGCTCACAATACGCAGCTCCGATACTTTCTTTTTCTGTGCCATCGGGTGTTGATGTGTGACGTGTTTCGATAACTACTACTTGTACCACTTTATTGTTTTCATCTATTTGTGCAAAGTGCGCCATTATTAATACTCCTATTAAGTTGTTCTTATATTTATTGTTGAAATGAAAATATGCTATTTTTATTCATTAACACATTTAAATTTGTAAAATTAAATATTTCGCTATCAAAACTTTAAGGCTGTTAAATCATCTTCATCCCCAAGATATCCACTGAAAAAGGTATTAAAAGCAATGCTAATTCTTGTTGTATCTGTTTGTACAGGGTTTACTGAGTGTATTAGTTCAGAAGGAAATAGTATAAGTTGTCCAGTTTCAACCCCGAGCCACCATGAATCTGAATTATATCTGTTATATTCTTTTGGTAAAACTTTAAGGCGTTGATGTATGTCTCTATAAAAGTGTATCTTGTCAGATTCAGCGCTGGCATTAACATAATATACACCAGATATCATGCTGTTATTGTGGCAATGCTTATGATGCCATTCACCTTTATTAGCATAATTGGCCCAAGATTGAGTTACATATGGTACTACATGATGTTTGGTTTGATAAATTTCATTGAAATAAATAATCATTTGCTCTTCGCAAAATGTTTTTAATCTAGAAAGTTCTTTATATTGAAACAAATATTTATTGACGCTTATTCTATTGCCTTCGTTAGACTGTGTCTCAATCCTTTGAATAAACTCCATTTCGGAGTCCGTCAAGAAAAATTTTTCTTCTACAAAACTGACTGGGGTAGGGAATAGACTATGTATAATCATAAGTCTACGAGTTGTATTGGTTTAATTAGCATGCTTGCTCACTGAATAGAGTTAGCAGAAAATGTAACTATTATAGTACATTACTGCTAACTCTATTTAGTAGATAAATTACAGCTAATTATTATTTTAATTAGTTATGTAATTTAACAATAACAATACCAGAACCACCGTTACCGCCACCAGATGTTCCGCCAGCTATATTCCAGAAGCCACCTCCACCACCTCCACCACTGAAAGAATTTCCTGGGAATCCAACCTGTCCGTTAGTGATATTATTAACTCCTGCTCCGCCTCCGCCGGCACCGCCTGCTCCGCCAGGTTGTCCGTTATTGCCACCACCGCCACCACCAGCATATGTTACAGATACTCCTGTTATCGGAGATGCCGATCCAGCTCCGCCTGCTCCTGCGACGTCACCAGTCGCTCCAGAACCACCTGCGGCAGAAGCACCACCGCCTCCTGCTCCCATTGTAGATGAAGTAGCTGGGGAATTTCCTCCCGCATTTCCTTGACTTGGTGTTGTAGCTGGAGTATTTCCTGCCGCTCCACTTTGTCCAGTATTAGCGCCTGCTCCTCCGCCAGAGCCACCGGTAGCCGCAGTATTTGCATAATCTCTACCATTGCCTCCATGCCCGCCACCAGTTGATGTTATAGTAACAAAAGGAGTAGCTCCCGATATTGAGGAATTACTTCCGTTGCTTTGGTTAGTGTTGTCGCCTGTAGATCCGTTACCGCCACCTCCGACTGTTACAGTATAGCTTGCTCCGGCGGTTACTGATATACATGTTCCAGTCAAGAATCCGCCAGCTCCTCCGCCACCTCCGCCGTATGCAGCTCCGCCACCTCCGCCGCCAACTACCAAATAATCCATCTTGGTAACACCAGTTGGCATCGTAAAGGTTGTTGTACCAGTAAATATTAGTGTTTGTGCCCCGGAAGTAGGTTGTAATGTAAGTATAACTACACCCGAACCCCCTGCTCCGCCTGCTCCGTTTCCATAAGAAGAACCAGTTTCGCCGCCACCGCCACCGCCTGTGTAAGCTGTCCCTGCGCATCCAGGAGAACAGTTGTTCCCAGCACTACTATTTCCGCCGCCACCTGCTCCTCCGTTGGCAGGAATACATCTGCCGCCACCTGCTCCGCCACCTGCGTAATATACAGATGAACCGGTTATCACTGATGCAGCCCCTATACCGCCATCTCCTCCTCGGCCACCACAACGCTGCATGCCATGGCCTCCTGCTCCGCCTCCGCCACCAGCACCACCATAACCAGCCGATGGGGTAGCGCATCCGCCACTGCCGCCATTATTGCCTTGAGGAGGTGTAGTAGAAGGAACATTACCTGCTCCTACATAACTTGGGCCACGTGCTTCTGTACCTCCGCCACCAGAACCGCCACTGGTTCCTGCGTAAGGTGCATTACAACCTCCCCCAGTTCCACCACCGGCAGCGGTTACTGAACAGAATGAGGAATCTTGACCTTTTGTTGCTAGCGTGCCGTTATAACTTCCTGCTCCGCCTGCTCCTACAGTAATAGTGTACTGAGCACCTGGGGTAACTGAATAGAAATTGCCTTGTAAAAAGCCACCTGCGCCACCGCCACCGCCTTTGTTCCAGCCGCCACCGCCACCGCCTGCTACCACTAAATAGTTTACTTTGTTTACCCCTGATGGCATAGTAAATTTTTGCGAACCTTTAAAAGTTACCGCCAAAGGTGTAGATATTGCATAACTTATTATAACAATACCAGAACCGCCCGCACCGCCTGTACCGCCGCCGCCACCGGTTTCGCCGCCACCGCCACCACCGGTGTTCACTTGAGCAGACGGTGCGCTTGCGCTACCATCACCACCAGTGCCGCAAGCTCCGCCTCCGGAGCCGCCAGTGCCGCCAATTCCTCGACCGCCGCCACCGCCGCCACCTGCGTATGTAACTGATGAACCTCCTATAGATGTGGTAGCCCCAGAACCACCTTGACCCCCGGTTCCACTAGAATCATTACCAAATGAGTCGCCTCCAGCTGTGCTTGCTCCACCGCCACCACCGCCACCTGTTAAGACACGTACAGAACCGCCACCTTTATTACCTTGGCTTGGTGTAGTAGCTGGAGTATTTCCTGCTCCGCCTTGACTTCCAGGATTTTCTGAACCTCCGCCGCCTGAACCTCCTGCTTGGCCACAGCCAGGACCTCCTGATCCACCTCCACCTCCGCCAGTTGAAACCAGCAAGCTGCCAATGCTTGAATCAGATCCTTTTGATCCGTTACCTCCACTACTACCAGCACCTCCGCCACCTACGGTGATAATATAAGTTGTGCCGGGCGTAACACTTAACCCCGATCCTTGTCTGTAACCACCTGCTCCGCCGCCACCTGCTAGATTCCAACCGCCACCACCTCCGCCAGCAACAACTAGATAATTTATACTAGTCACCCCAGTAGGAGCTGTCCATGTGCTAGTTGTTGTAAATGTAGATATAGCATATACTGGTGTTGTATTACTTGTAGATACACTGGATGAAATAGTAGGAGTGCCCCATACATTTGTGAGATTAGTAGTCTCAGGTGGGAAATATGTTACAGTAGTGGCCGGAGCAGTACCATATGTAATACCAGTTGTGCCTGTACCACCAGATAAATTATTACCAGTATTATCATACCAAGTTGTGGTAATATTAAGTGTATTTGACACAACATTTGCCTGTACTTGTACATAGCTACCAGTATATCCAGTAGCTGTTAAATTTTGTTTGAAAATTGTTGTGCTTGATGATGTTAAATTAGCATAGCCGGTGCCAGTTGCTAATGTAGCGGGGGTTCCCGATCCACCTATTTTGGTAGTGCCTGTGTAAGCGTTGCCGGAAATAGTTTTGCTCGCAGCCGTGCCTGACAAGTAAATAACTCCCGCTGTCCCTACACTACTGGGACCATTGCCCACAAATGTATTCCATGTAGAATCAGCTGTGTTTCCTGTCGATGTTTTACTAAAAGCAATCTGTATTAAACCACCTGCGTTAAAGAAATTAGTTGCGGCGGTGGAGTTAGCAAATGTAACAGCACTGCTATATGTTATAGTCCAGCTAGCTATACCACTGAAGCCAGCTGTAGCACTAACGTTTCCAGTCCAACTGGTATATTGTGTACCACGGCTTGCTGCATTCGCTTCATTTGTGGCGCAATTACTAATTGCTGTAGCCACATTAGCTATCGCTTGTATAGTACTTCCTGCGCTGACAGCAGGCAAAGCGGGAGACAATGTAGTGTTGCTGTGAGAAGCCATATTGGTTATTGTATTGAACAATGTAGTCCATTGTGTGGCAGTGACAGTCCCGCCTGTACTAGCATTACTTAACGCTGTTTGCCCGTAGAATGAATTCCACGTAGTGTTTACATTGGCTACGAAGTTATTGTAGTCACTAGCTTGTATTAGATTGCCGGTTGAATAGGTCATTGCTAAATCCTTGTTTTAGTAGTATGATTTTTCTTGATTATACTTTAAGTATCTCAAGTTTATTTATCAAACTTTTAAATATTATTGAAACAGTGTAGATATTTTAACAAATAATAAAATTTACAAATGAAAAAGCTATGAATCTTTCAAAGATTGAAAGACCTTTATTAAAGGTCTTTATATTACAGTATGACTACCTAGCTAAAATTAGTTGGTAATAGCAGCTATAGATTCATCCCAAGACTTTGTTGCTTCGTTCCAAATATACATCTTGCCGTCTTGTGGCATAGGTGTTGGAGCAGTCCACTGCCAAGTGGGAGCTGAAATAGTCCAGCTGGGGAATGGCTGCTGTGGGTAAAATACATCATTTGTGGGGTCGTAACCGAATCCGATACCTGCGTAGTTACCACGTAAAGGTGTGCCGCCTTGTGTATGTTCGCCGGCCTGTGTGTTGTAACTGGTCTTTTTCCATGTGCCACCAAACAAGCGCTCGCAGAAAGCTTCACCGATACTTTCTTTTTCAACGCCGTCGGCGGTACTAGTGTCTTTGGTGTCAACTACGATAACTTGTACTACTTTGTTGTTTTCATCTATTTGTGCGAAATGCGCCATTTTAAAACTCCTGTTAGTTTATTCTATTATTTATTAAATTCAGGATAATAGTTGTATTTTTTACTATTATCCTGAATATTTTTAGTTATGGAACTTAAGAATTACTATGCCTGATCCACCGCTTCCTGCTGTTAATCCCTGAGTACTAGGGGCTGCGCCACCACCACCGCCACCACTTCCTGTGCTGATAGTGCCACTAGTAGGTAGTTGTACACTTCCGCCACCTTGACCGCCACCTCCTGATCCACCATTTGCTCCTGGCCCCGGATTATTACCTGCTCCGCCACCGCCTCCGCCGTAAGTCACAGATGCTCCGGACAGGTTTGAAGAAGAGCCCGATCCGCCTGATCCGCCTGCCGATGAAGTAGCTGAGCCTGCTGCGGATCCGGCGCCACCACCGCCACCAGATAATCCAAAAGGACTTCCCGCACTTCCATTGTTACCTTGACTTGGTGAGGTTGATGGAGTATTACCAGAACCTCCTGCCCCAGAGGTGTATGCTCCACCTCCACCGGAGCCGCCATTAGAACCCGCATTTCCAGGCGTTCCGCTGCCACCGCCACCGCCACCTGCTGCTGTAATAGTTGTAAATGGCGCAGTTCCAGAAATAGAAGAATTTCCGCCATTTGATCCATTATTTGGCGCTACTGTATACGCTCCGCCGGCTCCAACTGTTACAGTGAGAGTATTGCCCGCAGTAACAGATACATTTGTCCCAGTTAAGAATCCGCCAGCACCACCGCCACCTCCATTAAACGTATTTGGCCCACCGTTGCCGCCGGCACCACCGCCACCAACAATTAAGTAATCTAATAATGTTACTCCGGCAGGTACAGTAACAACCCCTGAACCTTTAAGTATTATAGTTTGTGCTCCGGTTGTGGGATTTAACTGTAAAATTACGATTCCGGAACCACCAGAAGCGCCATAGTTTCCTTGCCCAGCACCTCCACCGCCACCACCTTTATTAGGTAAACCTGCCGTCAGAAGTCTACTAGCAGCACCGCCATGACCTCCACCACCTAATCCACCAGTGCCGGCAGTATTGGATGTAGTAAGGGCTCCACCACCACCGCCACCAGCAAAGTAAACTGATGATCCTACGATAGTCGAAATCGCTCCACAGCCGCCATTTCCACCTATACCAGGCATGCCTGTGCCGCCAGCAATGCTGGCCCCTCCGCCACCACCGCCCGCTGTACCTGGACCAGCATTTGCTGTGGAATTGCCACCATTGTTCCCTTGACTTGGTGTAGTAGAAGGTGTATTTCCTGAACCGCCAGGACCTAGTGTAGAGCCATCGTATGAGTTGCCACCGCCACCACCTGAACCTCCGTTACCACCCGGGGAGGCAGTTCCATTACTAGGCGTAATACCTCCGCCGTAACCGCCGCCAGCTGCTGATATTGTGCCAAATTGAGATAGTGTACCATTTGATCCATTAGATGCCGGTGTATATCCGTTTGACCCTCCGACACCGCCACCACCTACTGTAATTGTATAAGTGTTTCCAGCAGTTACGGGCAAGAAGTTGCCTTGTAAGAAGCCACCTGCGCCGCCGCCACCTGCGCCACCACCACCACCACCGCCACCCCCTACTACTAAGTAGTTTACTGAGGATATTCCGCTGGGCATTGTAAATGATGCCGACCCAGTGAAAGTTATAGTTTGCGTGCCTGCTGGTGGAGCAAAGGCGATGATGACAATACCAGAGCCACCATTTCCGCCGGTAGCAGCGGCGTTTCCATAACCTCCGCCACCTCCTCCGCCACCTAAGTTGGCAGTACCGTTTCCGGCGGTGCTATTACATCCTGTTCCATCTCCGCCACCGCCACTGCCCCCATACGAATGGGCAACGCCGGATCTGCTTGTGTCAGCACCACCTCCGCCACCTCCCGCATATGTAATCGCTTGGCCTGAAATGGTAGAAGCGGAGCCATTCCCGCCGTTACCAACGGTATAGCGATTTCCGGTTCCTCCCACTGCTCCAGCTCCGCCGCCACCCCCTGCGTTGTAAAATCCTGATCCAGGTACAGCCCCGCCGTTATTGCCTTGGCTTGGTGTTGTGCTAGGCGTATTTCCGTTGCCGCCAGGGCTATTTGAATCACGTCCAGCACCTCCCCCAGAACCGCCATTGCCTCCGTTTGCTGCATTACCGCCTCCGGCGCCTCCGCCTGCTGCAGTAATAGTACTGAATGGAGCTGATCCCGATATAGAAGAGCTTCCGCCTTGATTTCCTGTTCCTGCTCCAGTTCCACCTGACCCTCCAGATCCTACTGTAACCGTATACGTGTTTCCTGCCGTTACACTTAGGAAATTACCTTGTAAGAAACCACCAGCACCGCCACCGCCACCATTAGAGCCACCACCACCACCGCCACCTACTACAAGATAGTTGATCTGTGTCACACCAGCAGGCACTACAAATGATCCTGATCCGGTAAATTTCAAGAACGCTTGGTTAGCTGCAACTTGATAAGAGAGTAAAACTGCTCCAGATCCGCCTAATCCTCCGGGCGTAATTGATGTAGCTGATGGGAATGAAGCTCTGGAACCGCCACCACCACCACCGCCTGTGTTTACTGAGCCAGATACACCATTTCCTGTGGGAGAGCAATATCCGCTGCCCCCGGCACCACCGCCACCTATTCCCCCGCAACCTTGATAACCAGGGCTAGTTTGTTGATTGCCGCCACCGCCGCCACCGGCGTAATACACACTAGGACCACTTATGGTAGTAGCAGCGCCTGCTCCACCATTTCCTGATCTGCCAGCTGTACCATTACATCCAACTGCTCCGGCGCCACCTCCGCCACCTGCTCCGAATGAACCACCTTGATTGCTAGCAGTTCCACCGGCATTGCCTTGACTAGGAGATGTAGATGGGGTGTTTCCTGCTCCACCAGCATTGGGGTTATCTGGCGCCCCGCCACCGCCTCCACCACCAGATCCGCCAGCTAGTCCTGGCGATACTCCGCCTCTGTTACCGCCCGTTCCACCACCGCCGCCAGCTGTTGTTATCGAACTAAAATTAGAGTTAGATCCATTTGCTCCATAACTATAATAGGATGAACATGCATATGTGACACATCGGGTGCCTGCTGCGCCTCCTGCCCCTACAGTAACTACGTAATTAGCGCCTGGTGTTACTGAAAGGCATGTCCCTGCTAAGAAGCCACCTGCGCCACCGCCACCGCCGGTTCCAGCGCCGCCTCCGCCGCCTCCTGCTACCACAACATAATTAACTTTACTAACTCCAGTTGGTACTGTGAACACAGACGATGTGCTAAATGCCGACACTACAGTGGTAGTTGCGGGAGCGGTCCAGGATAAAATCACTATGCCCGAACCGCCTGCGCCACCAACACCGTTACCACAAGTACCGCCACTGCCACCGCCAGCACCACCACCTAAATTAACGGTTCCATCTTGCCCGTTGCCGCTGGTGCCCCCGGCTCCGCCACCGCCAACACCGCCACTTGATCCTGAGCCAATTCTTATTCCGCCACCACCACCGCCAGCATAAGCAGTAGATGCGCCAGAAATAGTAGAATACGCGCCTGCGCCACCGTTACCTGCCGATGGGTTTAGACCAGCCCCGCCCACTGCAGTTGCTCCGCCACCGCCACCGGCCGGAGCAGTACCATCATTTCCAGTTGCATTACCTCCATTATTTCCCTGACTTGGAGTTGTGGCAGGCGTATTTCCTGTGCCGCCAGGATTGGTTCCCCAAGATGCCCCAGCTGATGCTGCCCCGCCACCAGATCCTCCGTTTAAACCAGCAAATGTTGATCCAGGATTAGCTGCTCCACCGCCACCACCGCCACCTGTAGCAGTGATTGTAGAGAAAACAGAATTTCCGCCATTACCGCCAGTATACACTGGGGCAGAACCGCTAGTACCACCTGCCCCTACAGTCACAGTATAAGTTGTTCCTGGTGTAACACTTAATCCAGTGCCAGCTAAGTAGCCGCCTGCCCCTCCGCCACCACCCCAAGCCTTGCCACCACCTCCGCCACCAGCAACTACTAGATAATTGACACTAGTAACACCAGTGGGCGCAGTCCAAGTACCCGATCCTGTAAATGTCTGTATAATCACAGTAGGTGTAGTATTGCTTGTTGCTACACTAGAAGCAATAGTAGGAGTGCCCCATACATTTGTGAGATATGTTGTCTCGGGTGGGAAATAAGTTACTGTAGTAGCTGGCGCTGTGCCATATGTTATGTCCGAAGTAGCAGTGCCACCTGATAAACTATTGCCACTGTTATCATACCAAGTCGTTGTGATATTTAATGTTGAGCTTACAACATTTGCCTGTACTTGAACATAGCTGTTAGCATATCCACTAGCTGTTAGATACTGGTTGAACAATGTTGTATTGGAACTTGTTAAATTAGCATACCCAGTTCCAGTGGCTAATGTAGTGGGAGTTCCCGATCCACCTATTTTGGTAGTACCAGTATAGACATTGCCAGCTATTGTTTTACTAGCAGCAGTGCCTGACAAGTATATAACGCCCGCTGTACCCACACTACTTGGCCCATTGCCAACGAATGTGTTCCAAGTGCTGTCTGCGGTATTACCGGTAGATGTTTTGTTAAATGCTATCTGTATCAATCCACCGGCATTGAAGAAATTAGTTGCTGCTGTTGAGTTAGCAAATGTAACAGCACTAGAATATGTTATAGTCCAACTAGCTATACCACTAAAACCTGCTGTAGCACTTGTACTGCCAGTCCAACTGGTATATTGTGTACCACGGCTTGCTGCATTCGCTTCATTTGTGGCGCAATTACTAATTGCTGTGGCTACGTTAGCCAAAGCAGTAATAGTATTACCAGCCGTAACTGAGGGCAATGAGGGACTTAGTGTAGTATTGCTATGACCCGCCATATTGGTTATTGTATTGAATAAAGAGGTCCATTGTGTTGCTGTTACAGTGCCGCCTGTAGTGACATTACTTAATGCCGTTTGGCCGTAAAATGTGTTCCATACGGGGTTGACATTAGCTACAAAGTTATTGTAGTCAGTAGCTTGTATTAAATTACCAGTTGAATAGGTCATTGCTAAATCCTTGTTTTAGTAGTATGATTTTTCTTGATGTACTTTCAAGTTTATTTATCATACTTTTCTAATTTATGAACTAACAACGACTTTTTGTAACAAATTATATTTTTAGGCACTACTCCATTTAAGTAAAAACATAGTTATTTCTAACTGTGTCTCAAATTGCCATGTATCAAAAGATATTCTATAGCCACAGCCTGTTTGCTTACTCCATTCATGGATAGTCTTCATATCTTCATCAGTTATTCCTATTCCATTATCTGATGCGTCGGGCTGCCAATATGCCTGTAATTTTTTACCTGGCAATTCGCGCCATCGAATTGCAGTATGATTATTTGTTACAATGGCGTTAAAACAAGATGATATATCTAAGATCACTACTAGCGGCTAGTAATAATTTTATCAGCCAATCCATAATCTACACTTTCTTGGGCGGAAAGGAAATAGTCTCTTTCCATGTCTTTAGAAATTTCGTCAAATAGTTTGCCCGCTGAATTATGCCTAACATAAATTTCTGTTAGAGATTTTTTCATTTTTAAGATTTCTCTAACTTGGATTTCCATGTCAGTCGCCTGACCTCCTGCCCCACCCGAGGGCTGGTGTATCATTGAACGAGCGTTAGGCAATATCAATCTCTTGCCCGCCGCGCCTGCCTGTGCTAATAAAGAACCCATACTACAGGCCTGGCCCATTACCACCGTACTTACATCAGGTTTGATGTACTGCATGGTATCGTAAATGCTTAACCCTGCGGTAACCGATCCGCCCGGGCTATTAATGTAAAACAATATATCTTGTTCTGGATCTTCACTTTCTAAAAATAAAAGTTGAGCTACTATCAAGCTAGCCGTATGCTCATTTACATCTGTGTCTAACATAACAACACGATCTTTTAGCAAGCGGCTATAGATATCATAACTACGCTCGCCTTTTGATGTTTGCTCTACTACCATTGGTATTAAACTAGGCATTTATATTCCTTATATTATTAATATTAACAATTTTTTAAACTGTCTAACTGAGATTAAATGAAATTACTGTTTTTCTACTGTTAGATAGATTAGGGGATGACTGATGTAGTATACAGCTGGGAAAAGTAATAATATCTCCCTCATGTATATCAACTGTAAATTCTTGGTCTAACACTTTAAATGTTGTCTTGCTAGATTGATCTGGTAATTCTACATAATATACATTAGACAAAATATTTTTTGGATGAGTATGCCATTTATGATAATCCCCACGCTCATATTGCTGAAACCAATAATTGTTTAGTCTCACTTCAGTTGAGTGTTCGCTATATCCCAAAATTTCATTTACTTCTGCAATATGAATATCTAGTAGATCTTTGATATTTTTTAAATATGGTCTAGCAGATTCTCGTGGCAAGTGCCAATCTGTGTTTGAGATTTTTTGATTATTATGAGGCTCATGTACAGAATGTATCCCCATGGACTGTATTGATTGCAGAATCTGATGCTTATGCCATTCATGATTTTCTACTGTGCTTAGTAAAAATGGAAAGTTCTGATCTATTAATTTCATTTTTTAAACTCCGAAATATAATCGCATATATTAAGCTGAAGTGCTTCTTCGGCAGTGAGCCATACATCACTCGCAGGCAATAATTGCTTACGTATAATATCTTCCTCTAATTTAGTACACTTTTTATAGTGCTCTATCATACGTTGTTGTATGAGATTAAATTCTTTAGTCATGGCAAACAATTCATGAGCTTTGCCTTCTACTCCCCAAGAATACTGATGGCTTAATATACTGGTATTAGGTGTTAACATCCTACGACCAGCATGTCCCGCTAAGAATATAAGCAGTCCGGAACTGGCTATTGTACCCAATCCCACAGTTTTAATGGGAATATCCGATGCAGCCATCACATCTATTAGAGCAAACGCAGTGTCTACCGAACCTCCCTCAGATGAAATCATTAATAGTAATTCTTTCTTTTTCTTTCGCTTAACGTGATTTTCGACCAATATCCATTCTATTATAGGGCGTATAGTCTCGTCATTAACTTCTGACATAAAAACATACATGCCTTCATCTTGTAATAGTCTCGAATGTTCTTTGTCTAAATCTTCCGGTTGTGTAGTTGGCATATGATATTAAATTCCTACTGTTATAAACTATTATACAGTCTATTCAATCAATGATCAAGTACTTTGAGTAGAAATATCATCGGATATGGAAACCCGGCATTTAGCCGGGTAAATTTGATAGGCAAATTAATTACTTTACAGCTTTTTGTAACTTGATATAAACTCTTCGGCTGTATCTTTTACATACGATTGTACTTTTTTAGCAGCCGCGAGATTAGCGCGTACTAAATCAGTATTAGCCTTGGTCCAAGTGATTAGTGTGGTGCGGGCTGTTTCCACCGGTACAAATTCGATAGCTGCCAATGTGTTTTTTTCTGCGGTGTCAACTACTTGTTCTACATTGAACATTTTTTCGATTTCTTTAAAGTATTCCATTTGATTTCTCCTTGATTAAGCGAGATTATCGCGAGCCTGACCTATTCAGCACTCGCTGTTCTCAAATGTATTTATGAGTTTTCGTTGCGGCGCAACATTTTTCAGTTGTTTGGTCTAAACGATCGTGTGAATATAAAAACTCAATATCAGCAACAATAATAACAGCATCGCGGTTTCTGTTCTCACCACAGTCCCCTTTATATTGGATACTGTTATTTATTTTTATGCTGCTCTGGATTTGATAATTGCTCCCACTCTTCGTCAGTAACAGGCCACCAATATGTCATGTTTATAATCCCCAAGTATAATTATCATCACGCTGGAAAAATTCTCTGCCAGCGCGGTCAACATCGGCCGTAGATAAAGGCTGTTGACTGTTTACATACGCCTCTATGCGAGATGTACGCGATTGTGAAAAAAAATTGATAAGTTTATTGATTATGTTTGTCATCGTATGACTCCTTAGAAATAAAAAACTTTGTGAGTTTCTTAACGTTATTTATGCTGCGGCGCAACGATATTATATTAATAGAAAATCACTAAATAGTTTTGTAACCGTAAATAGTAGTCCAAGGAGAATTTCATGACCGATATTATTTTATTAGCAGCATTAGCTGGATTTGTTTTAGTACTAGGGTATTATGCCGTATCACGTACATTTACCACCACAACTACAACTACATCGACGGATGAGTCAGATATCGCTGCGGAATCTAGTAGCACAGTAGAAGCCATCGCGCCCACTCAACGTGCTCGTAGACCACGCAAGCCCCGCAAGCCACGCAATCCAAATACTGCGAACACAACTACTAAACCTACCACAACTAATAAACCAGTTGCTCCAAAACCTGCTGCTAAGCCAGATGCCAAACCTGCCCGCAGAAGAAGATCCCCAGCTAAAAAGCCCGCACAATCATGATAGGATTTAATTTAAATTTTAACAAGACTACGGTGCCTGCCCCCACAGCACCGTCGCCGTATGCTGAACAAGATCCCAATGCCAAAAGTCAGCAATCGTATACGGTTCCTAAACCGAAAAATTCACCAGCTGGTACACCTGCTGGTACTATACGTATAAGTTAATGATTAAACAGCATACGGAGTAATCCTATGCTGTCTATGATTATCATAAAAATAGCATTAGCCATAAGTCCGAAACTGCGCCTTGTATAACAGGCCCAGCCTGATGCGCAACATCCACAGATAAAGATCATGTATAATGGTACTACCGGGATATCAGGTACAGTCGCTGCGAAGATAACCGCACTGATCACACTACAGGTCCAAGCGAAGATCTCGGCACAGAATCTCAGAGGATAACTGCGATAGTCTTCTTTGATGTATCGCCAAGATTTATCAATCCATTCCATGTTATTCTCCTATTTTACTGTAGCAAAGGCAAAGCTGGCTAGATTTTTTGCCTTTGACTCACAGACAATGTCAAAATCATCTCTAAAGCTCAATGCCCACTCATTAACGGCTGTATTCCAATAAAAGTTACTGTGGGCGCGAAGTTTAGACTTCTTGTAGCCCTGTGACAACAACTGTTCTAGATTGGGCAAAGTGTTGACATCATGTCCAACTAAACAATCTTCTCTGCTAACGCTGTAATGTATAACAGGTCTTACACCGCGCCACGAATCGATTATACGTAGACATCTATCGTCGTTGGGCCGAATATAGTCTCCTGTATGTACCCAGTTATGGTGTATGTCGAGAACGAGAGCGCAGTCTCGGGCAAGTTCGAGGCTGGCATCGACTCCCCAGGATATTTCGTCATTTTCGATAGTGATGCAGTTACGAGCTTCTGTCGATAAGCGTGGTATAACTCTTTTGATGCCTTCGGGACCGGCGCGACCTGCGATGTGTACGTTAATTTTAAAGTCCTGGAACTGCTGTCCATATCCCATATAACGGGCCATATCTGCATGATATTCGAATTCCTCTATTGAACGATCCACGATATCAGGGTTATCACTCGCCAGCACCACAAATTGACCAGGATGAAAACTAAGCCTAACGTCGCGAAGGCGAGCAAGACTACCAATTTCTGCCATATGTTTAGATAAGTAAGATCTAACTTCCGGTAGACGCCAAAAATAGCTCCAATCGCGGTGAGTGTATACAGGCAATATATCGCTGCTAAGCCGTACCATGCGTAAATGGTCATCTAATTCTCCCACTCTGTTAACGAGTTTACGTGTTGATTCGATATTTTGCTCCATGATGCTCCAGAGCTTTTGTTCAGCTATCTCTCGAGTTTGACGATTAAGCCATGTCACAGTAGTACCGCCAGTGTTGTATTGTTTGGCATCATCTGTAGCTTTAACACCGTCAACTTGGCCTGGATGGTCAATCCATTTGCAACAAAAACCTACACGTTTTATAGTCATGGTAGAAATCTCACAAAATGTGATACCACTAAGTAATATGCCCATACCGGACAGATCGCCGCAAAAAACGTACTCCAGAATCCTTGAGCGTATACTATGCCCATTAACCATGCCACTAAAGAGATAAACGATACGAGAGATTTCATAGCAGACTCTGTTAGTTTAAGATAATGTATTATAGCACATTATCCGTATAAAGTCAACCGCCCAGTAGGCCGAATACGTTGCTTAGTGAATCTCTTCCTAGATTTGGTTGAGCAGATAGTTCTTCGATGGCTTCGCCTGGATGTGATACCAAGATCCACTGAGTATTTGGTGCGGATCGGATAGCTTGTAACACTAATCCGCGATAATTTTTAGCTCGTAATTCTAAAATTTTATCTTCGATAGGTGGTTTCTCGCGCCAATCAAACCCTAATAGTAGTACTACATCACAGATGGATGCCGCTAGATTCATGGCTACTATCTCATCATGACAATCAACAGTATGTCCCATAAAATCACCTTCATACAATTTGACTCCCTGGGGGGAATCTAACTTTTCGTAAGAACTTCGGGGGATATAGAAGTTACAAGAAGATTGGAAATTTCGTTTTATCAAATCTTGTGCTTTCTGAAAGTCATGACAGATGACGTTATCGGTACCATAAGCTCTCCACGTCTTCCAAGAGCCCCAAAATGATCCTGATTTTTTCATACGTGCCAGATCTGCTGTAGGATCTAATACTAAATTATCAGCTAAAACCCATTGAATATTCATTATACGCTCTTTAATACCTTCCATTGAAACCCATTGGTACAAACCCAGGCAAAAACACCGTCATCTCGGGGACTGGCATTAAATACCAAATCGCCTCTTGTGCCACTCCAGCCCGGTACATCGACTGAATACGATATCATATGCTGTCCTATTCTCAGTTTTTTAATAGTGGTGATACCATCTTCGGATATCTCTATCTGGGGAGTACGATTCACTCCCAAACTCAAACCCTGCGCACGACTCGTACCTATATAGGCGTGATTAGACTTTAATTTTCCTATATTAACAGTAACTTCTTCGTCCCAGATGCTCAATGCCATCTCCGGTGATTCTGTATTAACACCGACACGTTTATTTAAGACAGATAAAGTATTATTGATACTTGCCTCACCAGCTACCGCTAACTCACGTAATGTTCCGACAGACTGTAATCTGCTGTCAGTTACAGTGGGATTTAATGTATTACCCATGAAGATCGCTTGTCCATTGACTTTTACGTCAGAAAATTCTATACCCGTAGTTTTTATCTCGTCGATCACACCAGTTATCAGCTGAGACCTCCATACATCATTTATTTCCGCCAATGTTTTATCCCCGATGCGTTTTGCCAACTCATCCCATGCCGGATTGTCGGTATTGATGGATCCGCGAACTGCCAAATGGTTAATGGTGGCACCATCTACTATGTTTAATTGTCTGGCAGTGAAGGTATTTTCCACTACGGTGTGATCATCCATCAAAGTCAGTTGTACTTGGGTAGTTTGATCATTTATACCCGGAAATACTCGTCTATTTCTTATAGTATTTTCATCTACACGCTTATTAACAATAGAGGTGACATCTATAGATTGTATACGTGATATCGCCGACTGTGTCAATGTTTGCTGTATCGTTTTTTCAATACGATCGATCCAGACGGGATCATTTATCATTTTTTCCACAGCGGCTACTATTTGATTTTTTGTAGCTGTTTCTATTAACTGTTGAATGACGGAAGTATCCAGCGCAATGGTGGATTCAGACATATTTTCTCCTTAAATCTAAAGTACTTATTCTATCACTAATAACTCGAAAATATATTTCGTAACTAAATATTTAATAGGAGTCACAAATGGATGATTTTTTCAAACACGACAGCAGAATCGAAGAAGGCACCACATTACGTGACCTCGAACGAAAATTACATTGGGTTATGTTCCAACTAGCTCAAGCTGGATTGGCATTAGATCTATCCGGAAGTTCGTATGCCTTCCCTGATGATTTAAACTCAAAAGACATACAAAACGATGCTATGTCAGTAGCTTTGAATGCGCAATGCGATAACAAATTGACCGCAGGCTGCGGTGCTCTACAAAATAACCAAAAATAATCATGAAAATTTTAGATATCATCACCGAAGACACAAAATATAATAAACAATTTGATATTTTAGAATCATTTATCAAACATCTAGCTGTTGAAGAAAACATCAATGAAGAGATGATCTGGGAAAGTCTAGAAGACGATGCTGGTGAAATTGATCCCAATCTCGTTTTTAAATTATTTGAAAAATCTGATAAAAATCCCCGAGCAGGTGGCCTTAGCAAGGCGGGTGTGAAGAAATACCGTCGCGAGCATCCCGGAAGCAAGATACAAACCGCAGTAACCACGAAACCTAGTAAACTTAAACCTGGCAGCAAAGCTGCTAAACGACGCAAGAGTTTTTGTGCTCGCATGCGTGGTATGAAAAAGCGCAATACTTCTGCTAAAACCGCACGAGATCCCAACAGCAATATCAACAAATCACTGCGTAGATGGCATTGCTAATTATAGTTTTTTAATTTTTTTAATTTCTTTAATCATGCATCGATGACGCTTTAGTGCGCCAAATACTTTTATCAACAGTAGAAATAAGAAAAAACTATATAATATCAGTAAGAAAAATATCATGATAGCTGACTTTTCACATATTCGGTTATAAGGTCAGCCACATCAACCCCGCAATATGTTTCAAACCCCGCAAATCCCGGATTGCTATTGGCTTCACACACCCTGAACCCACGCTTATCAAATAACAAGTCAATGCCTGCTATATTCAACCCCAAAGCACGGGCGGTTTCTAAAGCTATTTGTTCAATCTCTTTAGTCACAGGATAATTTTGCCCAGTGCCTCCATTGGTGATATTAGCACGAAAATCTCCTTCAGGGGCCGTACGTTTCATAGCACCTAACACTTTGCCTCCCACGACTAGGACACGTAAATCTTCTCCGGGATGATCTCCCAAATACTCCTGGACAATCATAGTTTTTTTATTACCTAAATTATCGATGAATTCCATGAGTTTTTTATAGTCACGCTTCTTTTCACAAAGATAAACGCCCTCGCCATAAGATCCAGTTACTACTTTAACTACGCAAGGAAATCCTATATTATCTGCTACTAGATGATCTACGATGGGAAACCTCACCATCATGGTATTAGGAATGGCGATACCAGCACGACTTAGTATCTGGCTTGTACGTAATTTATCTTTGACTGTTTCTATAGCATCGCTGCCATTTATACATGGTACACCCGCTTGTTCAAAATGCCGCACTACTGCTAACTGGAAGGGCAGAATTCCTGCGCCTAACCTAACAAGAACTAGTTTGGGCAACTTCATATCCTCGCCATTGTATTTGATACCTTTTTGAATATCTCTATTTACTATGATATCAAAGTCATCGGGATGACACATCCTGGCGGCTATACCCTTGGATCTAAAACTCTCAATCAATCTATTTGATTCATATTCATTACGGTCAAGTTTAGTTAGTACTAAAACTGTCATTTTTTGCCCCAATAAATGAAATAGCCGTAATTTAAGTCAGTAACTTATTGACAGATATTGGCTTTTCACCAATATTTATCGCAGGGCTAAGTGCCAGTACTGTGCGCAGATAACTTAGCCCGTAAGGTTCACGAAAGTGCTACTATCCGTTTATTTTCATTAGCACCCAAAGAAAAATAAACGGGGTTAATACCATTACCGGGGTAAGAATCGCCCCTATCACAAAGTTAGTACGTGCCTTTGAATCTTTTTCTCTGTGAAATAGTTTCCAGTGCTCTGAATGATTAGCTTCCATCGTCGTATCCTCCTATATGTAATATAACATTAACATACTTTTACTTATACTAGTATAAGTAAAATTCGCAAGATACATAGAATTTATTTGACAATTATGCCAGTCCAATCACCATCAGGTTCTTGGATTTTGTATTTAGAAATACGAGAATTCATCTCACTATAAAATGTATCTAACTCGCCGCCCCACTCTCCGGTCAATGTGTGGATAGTCTCCAAACAATTATCCCAGTCACGATTCCTATATCTCTCCATTAGATTAGAGTGATCTTCTTTTAATTTAGGGAGTCTGGGGAAATCCTCAAACGGAATTCTTTCTACTACACAATACGCAGTGATTGGCTCGCTAGATTTTATAGTGATGGTATCTAGCTCTAGCACGATATACTTTTCGTCTAATTTTTCCGCTTCTTGCTTTCCAAAAATAATGTTCATGTTTAAGTTCTCCGTTAAATAGTTATGTTACTTAAAAATATACCAAAAATTTTATGGCTTTTAGTTTTGATCTTATCAGTGATCTTCATCTTGAAACGTGGTCCGAGCGATTCAACTGGGAAAATCAACCCACGTCCCCCATATGTGTGGTAGCTGGCGACATTTCTTGTGATCGTGCGCTAGCCATAGATACTTTAGAACAACTGAGTGAGGCATATAATGTAGTGATCTACATCGATGGGAACGCCGAGCATGAATACTATTCCGGCGGTATTTCAAACAGTTATAGAGAACTTCAGACACTGATCTCCCCCATGGAAAATGTAATTTTTATGCAGGATAATGTAGTAATCATAAACAATGTGGCATTCTTGGCCACAAACGGTTGGTGGGGTTATGATTTTGATTCGGCACTATCATTTGAACAAAGTATAAATTGGTATCAAAATAAAAAAAACATTAGTCAATATTCAGCTCTAGAGATCAAAGCCTATGCCGAACACGATGCCGCGTATATGATTAAAAGTATCAAAAAATTACAAACACAGAAAGATGTAAAATCCATTGTAATGATATCACATACAGTACCGGCCCCATGGATTATATCACACGACATAGAATTAGTAGACACTTGGCGATTCAACACTATGGGGAATTCACAACTAGAAATGGCATTGAAAGAAGACACTGAAAACAAAATTAAAATTTGGTGCTTTGGGCACTACCATAAATCTGTAGAAGTAGTTAAAAACAACATATCTTACATCAGCAACCCTAGAGGCATCAGTAACAGTATACATTCACAAGTAGCCTACTACCCCAAAAGAATCGTCTTGTAAACAAATGCCATCAGCTAATGCCGTCGGATTATGCTGATTCAGGTTCTAATTTAATTTGCAAAGGATAGTTTTGATTACGTGCGCTCATCGTTACTTCTATACCCTTCTGCTCTGCGATTTCAAATGGCAGTACTGCTACCACCGCCGAACCTGTCTCATGTATATCTTGTGTGATTTGTACGGCTGTTTCTATGGTATAATTAAAGAAATTCATTAATGATTCAATAACAAATTCCATTGATGTAGTATTATCGTTTAAATAAATGATTTTAAACATAGATGGTTCTTTAAGATTAGAATCAATATTAGTGTGTGCTATTACATCTGTATGTGCCATTTTAATTCCTTGTTAAGCTGTGGGGGAACTAGCTCCCCCACAGTATTTATATTATAGTACTAGCTTTCGTATGTGATAGCAATTGATTTGGGCTTCTTACTTTCGGGTATGATGCGTTCTAACTTAATTGTGAGAATACCATCCTTTACAAGAGCACCCAGTACTTCTACATTTTCAGACATGGGAAATGTACGAATAAACTTCCGACTTCCAATGCCCTGATAGATGTATTCATAGTGGATTTCTGTAGTATCTGTTGCATATTTCTCACCAGTTATAATCAAAGTATCTTCTTGAACTTTTACATCAATCTCACCTGGTGAAAATCCAGCTACTGCAACTTGAACTTCTACTGTATTATCCCCAGTTTTTAAAATATTATACGGGGGATAATTTTGCGTACTTGCAGAATCAATCTGCTGAATGATGCGCTCAAATACACGATCCATACCTAATGTGTTACGATAAAATGGAGTTAGATCCATTGCTGTGATTCTAGTCATTTATATTCTCCTTTATTAAGCAAGTTTGACTACTGCGGGCCTCATTTGAGCACCCGCAATTATACTACTTCACTCTTTTTCAGTGGCATCGACATCAACGACATTGTCATCTTTACCCGATTCTGATTTTGATTCAGATGCCTTTTGTGCTTCCCAAACAGGAACACTTGCTGCGAGCAGATCGTTCACCGACTTCTCAATACCTTCTTTGTCAGAATCCTTAATCGCAGTTTCAACAGCGGCACAAGCGTCAGATATTGCAGTCTTTTGCTCATCCGTTAATTGATCTTTATAATTGTCAAGCTCTTTCCGGACTAGATGCAAATGATTCTCAGCTGAGTTTCTAGCTGTAATCAACTCTACTTGTTTCTTATCTTCTTCCGCATTGTCCTCTGCTTCTTTAATCATCTGCTGGATCTCAGCATCGGACAGGCCGGAATCGGATTTAATAGTAATCTTATTTTCTTTACCAGTGTTCTTATCTTTAGCACTTACGTTTAAAATACCATTAGCATCTACATCTAATGTAACTTCGATCTGCGGTACTCCGCGACGTGCTGGCGGGATTCCGCCTAGATCAAATTCACCCAATAATTTATTATATACGGCAACTTCGCGTTCGCCTTGATATACTTTAATGGTAACTGCTGGCTGATTATCTTCTGCCGTTGAGAATGTCTGACTATGCTTAGTGGGGATCGTCGTATTTTTCTGTACTAGCTTAGTCATAACCCCACCTGCTGTTTCAATACCCAAACTTAAAGGGGTGACATCTAACAGCAACACATCAGTTTTATCACCAGCTAATACAGCACCTTGAATCGCAGCTCCTGCTGCTACAGCTTCATCAGGGTTAACATCTTTACGCGGTGCTTTGCCAAAAAGTTTCTCAACTGCTTCTTGTACTTTAGGCATACGTGTCTGCCCACCGACTAAGATAACTTCGTCGATGTCGTTGGCTGTGACCTTAGCATCTGCCATGCATGTCTTACAGGGGGCGATCGAACGCGAAATTAAATCATCAACCATGCTTTCAAATTTAGCACGACTGATCGTTACATTAAGATGTTTTGGTCCGGTCGCATCTGCTGTAACATACGGCAAGTTTACAGTGGTAGACTGACTACTGGACAATTCGATCTTGGCTTTTTCAGCTGCTTCTTTCAAACGTTGTAATGCTAGTACATCTGTCTTGAGATCGATACCAGATTCTTTCTTGAATTCAACAACCAAATGATCCATTAAAACTTGGTCAAAGTCTTCACCACCAAGGAACGTATCTCCATTTGTGGCCAATACTTCGATCTGTTTGTCACCATCAATATCAGCGATTTCGATGATTGAGATATCAAATGTGCCGCCACCTAAGTCAAATACTGCTACTTTACGGTCTCGTTTATCAGCTTTGTCTACCCCATAGGCCAAAGCCGCTGCTGTTGGTTCGTTAATGATACGCAATACTTCAAGTCCGGCGATCTTGCCAGCATCTTTTGTGGCCTGTCTCTGACTGTCGTTGAAGTATGCTGGTACTGTGATAACAGCCTGTGTGACTTCCGCTCCGAGATAGTCTTCGGCAGTCTTTTTCATCTTACGTAGCACCTCCGCTGAAACTTGCGGGGGAGCTAATTTTTCATCATTGACTTGAATCCACGCATCACCGTTGGCGGCTTCGACGATAGAATAGGGCATCAAGTCAATGTCTTTTTGTACTTCTTTTTCATTAAACTTGCGGCCAATCAATCGCTTGGCTGCGTAAATTGTATTTTTTGGATTGGTTACTGCTTGACGTTTAGCAGGGGCTCCGACTAAGATTTCGTCGCCGTATGCTATGATAGAGGGGGTTGTTCTGGCACCTTCACTATTTTCGATTATTTTAGCTACACCGTTTTCTAAAATAGCCACACACGAATTCGTGGTTCCGAGATCCACACCGATAATATGCTTAGACATAATTTTCTCCTTTAATTAAGCAAGATTGTATATGAGCCCACCTATTGGCACTCATATAAAGTATTTATTTCTATTATACAAAAATATCAGATTTAATACAATTTTTCTGGTAATTGTTGATCACGCAGGCGTTTACGCAATCTAGCTTTAGCGGCGCCCTTTTTACGCTTACGTGCTGTGGTGGGCTTTTCATAAAACTCTTTAGCACGTAAAGTTTCGAGCAACCTGGATTCTTGTATCTTCTTTTTAAATTTGCGAATGGCTTTTTCAAAATTTCCATCCTTGACTACTACAGTTGTGCCGTATAATTTATCCATTTTCTTGTGCTAAGGTAATAGGTGTATTTACTAGTTTTGGACTGATAGCAATTTTTAGTATACTTTGTTTACGATATGTATGCAGATCAAACATATGAGGCAATAGTATTCTTTCTAATTCGGTATGTAATCCGCGTGCTCCAGTCTTGCTTTCTAATGTTTTTTCTGCGATTAATTCTAAACTTTCTTCTTCAAATTCTAAATCGACACCATCTTGACTAAACAGCCAACGATATTGTTCTATAAAGTTATGTTTTACATCTTTTAAAATACTGATGAGTTGTAGTTTGGTCAAACTTTGCAGACTTACCACGTTGCTAAATCTTCCAACAAATTCTGGTATCATCCCATATTTAACTAAATCTTCGGAAATAACAGTTTCATTGACCATGTCATCGCCATTTTTCAACTGGGCAGCGAATCCCATAGATGTGCCTTGTACACGAGTTTTAACTATCTTGTCAAGATTAATAAATGCTCCGCCAGCAATAAACAATATATTAGTAGTATCGATTTCTACATATTGATCTGACTTTCTAGAGCCAGTCGGGCTAATTTTGATTGTTGTGCCTTCAATCAGTTTAAGTAGTGCTTGTTGTACACCTTCTCCCGATACATCGCGAGTTACTGTAGAACTTTCACTTTTTCTAGAAATTTTATCAACTTCATCTAAAAATACGATACCACGTTCAGCACGAGCTACATCACAGTCAGCATGCTGATATAGCCGAGTGATTAAACTATCAGCATCTTCGCCTACATACCCAGCCTCAGTCAGGGTAGTAGCGTCTGCTATAACAAATGGAACGTTTAGATATTTTGCCACAGTCTTGGCCAAAAGAGTTTTTCCTACTCCGGTAGGACCTAACATTAAGATATTAGATTTTTCAACAAAATTGTCTGGGTTATTAATTCTCTTGTAATGATTTGCGATGGCAACTGACAGTACGATTTTAGCACTGTCTTGTCCTACTACATATTGATTTAAATAATCACGTATATCTCGGGGGTTTGGAACTTTTATCTCAGATCTTGTGCTGGTATTTTTCTTATTTTTAAGCAAGCCATCGCATAATTGAACACATTCATTGCATATAGCTACATCATGCCCTACGATGAGTTTACCCACAGTGTCTTTGTGTTTGGAACAGAAAGAGCAATGATTAACCGACTCCATTATATTACTCCGTGCCAGGCATGTTATTAAGATGATATGCGATACGCTCTTGTTCGGCCTCGCTTAACAGTTCAGGATCATATTCTCCGGCATCAATTTTTTCAATTAGATGCTCAATGTAAGCATCATCATATACATATCCGTCACTTAAATTTTTATTGACTTGAATCCATCGCTTACCATTATATTTGTGTAGCTGACTTGGCCAACTATCCACACGTAAAAACATATCACCTTTCGTAGGGTTCTGTGGAAAATTAACACCAAAACCCTGCACTTCACCGGCGATTGCTTCGTTGTCAGCCTCTAGTTTGGTCTGAAATTCTATCAACTCCCGATCGCTCAACTGCAGTTTTTCTAGATGGTCAGGATGATTCCAGGGCAAATGTTCAATCTCATCAGTAGCATTGAGGTCAAGATATTTTTTAAACGTTTCTGTTGGATTATTGATCTTCCAGATTCTCATAGCATGTTGCTGCATCTCGTTACCAAAAGGTTCAATATCTTCTTCGACTAGTTCTTCATCTATACTTGGTTGTGGGATAACATCTTCTTCTGCGGTAACTATTCTAAATTGTGGGACATCATCTTCTATAAAAACGATATGCTGATCTTCATCAGCTTCTTGATCAAAATTAAATTCTATTTGCGCTGCCTCTATTACGGCTTCTCTGGTATCATCAGACAGTGGCATACTATCGATGGGATCGACTACTATATCTTGATATAATAACTCAACTGAGCGTTTGATCTGCTCCTGCTGCTCAGCGGTCAACGGTTCATCTTCATACGTCAGTGGTAATTCTTCCGAGCTAGGGTCATCTTCGGGCACATATGTAAACACAATTTCTTCACCATCTTCCAAGAACGGGCCATCCATCACATCACATGACTTGTTGGGACAAAATGGCCCTATACCAGAAGCGTTTAGCAACGGCGTTTCACACTTTGGACAATCTCCAAAATCTACTTCTTGTTCTGTTACTGTTGCCAATTTATCTACCCAGACTTCATCGGGTGTGCCATATATGCCCGCATCCACAGCTGCCTGTCTATATGCCGAATCGAGATCCTCAAAGAGTTGTTCTTGAGAGATTACCTCACCTGTCGGTAAGAAGTTTTTGGCCGATTCACGTATATGCTCGATTTGTTCATCAGTCAGCGGACCATCATCATCTTCATAACTAGGTTCAGATAGTGTGGGTGATGGTATGTTAGTGTCAGCTTCTTGATGCTTACGCTTTATCCTCTCATCCCTAGTCCAGCCAAAAGTCATCTGACTTGCCAGCAGCATAATAACAGCTAATGGATCAAATACGATAACGATGAGGATAATAATCCAAGTAACCGCTCGTTCTAATAATGATGAGTCTGGATTCGCACCGTATATAAACGCTGCGATGTACTTGATAGGCCCAACTTCTGCTTCAACCTTGCGATTTTCTGCTCGTATCGGCGCGGCTTCTGCGTTAAGTTTACTAATTGTCTTCTGGTTTGTTTCGATGTCTCGAGCAAGCAAAGCTCTATCTTTCTGTTGAGATTTGCGTACAGCATTAGCTTTATCGGCACCCTTCTCGTCTGAGCTGCGCCCCATGATCTGATCCACTGCTTCATCCATTTGTTTAAGTTGTTTGCGATCAGCTTCGATGTTTTCTTTTGCGGTTTTAATTTTTTCATCGTATATCTCAATCTTACTTTGTACATCACCTGATACTAGATTTTGGTCATTGTGAGCCTTGCTGAGGAAACCAAAGATGCCCATAGAGGTTATAAGCATTAACACCACAACTGATATGGTCATGTATACTTTCATAAAACGTGGAGCTCGATGCCAATTGGCTTTTAACCAACTAGCACAAACAAGTTTTCCAATCTCTAGCGCAGATCCCATAACAATAATGGGAATTACTGCCGCTGAAAAGATAGCTGTGAGTCCCGCAACTGAATAGTAGATTGCGACTGCTGAAATTGTAAGTCCGGTTAGTAGTAATAAAACGGCTAGTATCATATCTAGTTATTTAGCTCCAGGTTCGATGTTTCTCTGCTACACATTCTTTGCCATCATATTCAGCAATATACCACTCTACATCTGGCGGTATTTCAACGATCTTTATACTAGCATAATTGCCATTTGCTTTGCTACCGAGACGGTTAACTACACTGATCAATGCTGGATCATCGCGTGAAATGCTGTATTCACCCCAAGGTAGATCATTTACTATGATACGCGATCCAAACCGATTCTGTGTATCGCGATCTGGTTGAGGTTCTAGTGTATAAGTGAGACCGGCGAGCTCTAGATACAACATCTTAGCTTCCCAGCTAAGACCAAACCCGCCATGACATGTATTGATAGCTATTCGTCGTATACCGCGCAACTGTTTGATTAATTCGTCATGCTGAGCGGTGCTACTTGATTCTGTCATCGGGATTATCTAACCACAAATAGAAACTTTTTTCACTAGGATGATCGTTTTTAGCCAATGATTGATTATATTCAAGCAATTTTTCTTGATATTGCTCTTCGGTTAACCCATGCCACCCGCAGCACACCCCAGTAGGACTACGACCGCAGCCGCATGATCCGTAGTTGGAATCTACCATTGGTGTCATTTTACTGTCTCTCTCCTATAAGTTTGCCATTTAAGACTATCAAAGCGCCTTTATAAGTCCAATCACCACCAACTTCATCATCGATCCTGCCGGCGATTTTTTTAAACGAAGCACGGCCATTCTCTGTCAGTGTAAATTCTCGAAACTCTTCCGGTGTCAACAGGAATTGAGTAACCGGACCTTTTTTCATGTTTTCCAATAGCTCAAGATCCATCTTTTCAAAGATGGTAAATTTCCTACGCACCGTTTTCATCAGTATACTTCTTTGATTACAGAGAATTCAGTATCTGGCCACTTTTGTTTGAACTCGTCAGTTTTAACATAATCATTAAAATCTTTAGAGTTAAAAAATGTCTTAGTAAACTCTGTTTTCATACTACCTTTTTTAGTTATCGTGAGATAAATTGATTTTGCTTTACCGGCCATGTTCTTTCCTATAGTAGTTTGTCAATGTTCTTGGAATTGCGTTTAATTTCTTCAGCGGCATTAGTAAGTATATTAATCATAAGCTGATTAAAAGTGATATCTTGATCATGCGCCATCTTCATCAAGAATAAGAGTTCATCATCAGGAAGTTCTATGGGGACAGAAACACGAGTATCATAATCTTCACCATCTTTAATGGCCATGAATTTCTGAATAAAATCATCATCAACATCTAGATCAATATAATTGACACCGTCCCATGCTTCATCTGTGCTGTCCGAAAGACCACGTTTCTCTGATTCGTCGCGATATAGATTCTGATGTTCTTCGGCAATCATGCGATAAGCACGATCATTGGTATAGTCGCATACACTAACTTCATACACCGTTTGATCCTCAGTGTCAAATACGACATGAGAACTATAACCACCATTACCATGGATACCATTCCAACTATCTAATTGATAAGCGTTGGGGCCGAAGCAATGCCATCCATACTCGCAGCCTTCTGTGATTTTATATTCTACTAACTCCATCCATTCTTTCATAGATAACATGCTGTTGCTCCTTCTACATTTATATTAACTAGTATACAGCATATCATGAATAAAGTCAAGTCTTAAATACCATCTACATCATCGGGATCATCTATCGGAACCCACCCCAATCGTAGTAAATCTGAAAGTATTTCTTCACTGACACGACCTTCGGATATATAGCCGTCTCCGTCTGCTCCAGTAAGCCCATATCCGACTTCGGCATTACCGATACCGCTGCAATACCAATCCATATAATCGCCGTCTTCACGCATATCAGCTATGATTCCGCTCGCATAGCGCCAGCTACAACACCAGGTTATATCTTTCAAGACTGCCCAGATATCTTGCTTTTGCCAGATTTGGTTACATATAGCGGCATACAAATTCTGCGCATAAATATCCGAATTTTTAACCTTATCGCAAATCCATTTAGCATTAATCAAGTCATCATCTAAGTTGGGAGCTTTATCTACTTGATCGACGGAACCCCTTGATAATCTAAGATTTTTCCAATTAGGACTTTTGACAGTCATGGTTATTACAGTTTTTCACCTTCGTCAAATCCACGAAATCTAGCAAATCTAGGAAAACGTAAACTGTAAGAGCCGTCTTGATTCTGTGTAACGGCGTCTGCCATTACTTCAACTATATCCCCAATAAGCTCGTACCTACTGATCCAATAACTATCCCTATCAGAATCAGTAAACCCGCTTCCAACATTGACTCTAATTTGTTTGCCATTATCCATTCCTTCACAAATTAATGCGCCCAATTTCCCCACATTTCTGCCAGTGCCTTCTTCAAAGCCAATAATAGCTAGATCAACTGTAATCACTGGCTTCCATTTCAGCCACGAACTGCTGCGTTTACAGGCATACGGAGCTGATAAATCTTTGATCATAATACCTTCTAAGCCAGCGATAACAGAGTCATTGGCATAGCGACGCAACTGATCATGCCCTTCGGCGGTGCTTAAGTCTACTTCTAAACCCTGTGTCACACGCAAACAAGGCTGACTCTCGATTATCTCGCGTTGTTTTTCCAGTAATTCCGTACGCTCACGCTGAGACTGCTTCCACAGACCTTGTTCAAATTCTGGTAAAGGTATAATATCAAAGATGTTATAAACCATTTCTTTGGTTTCTACATCACGCTTGCGCTGTGCTTGCTTCATAAGAGATTGGAAACTTTCCCCCACGATTTCACCGTCAAATACCCATCCGCTTGTGTCATAACCATGTATGGCTTCCACTTCTTCTTGGATATTTGCCAATGCTGCTTGAATGTCGGGAAAGTTATCAAAATTCTTTCCATTACGACTGAATAACTGGATATTGTTTCGCTTGATTAAGGCTAAGACACGTACACCATCTAATTTGCCTTCCAGTCGTTTTTTACCCTTCATTTTAGCAGGTTGATCGTTAGAATCCTGTGCTAACTGACAGGTAAAAACTGGTATAGCCCATTCAGTTTTTCCCAATACCTTATTGAGTGTGCGCTCAGATATGCCACAACGGAGATCTTTGATCAGCACCCTGCGACAGAGTTGATTCCATTCCGTACTATCGAATAGTTTACTAGTATCCGCTATGGCGTCTCTAGCGGCATAGCCAGTTAGACTACGGGTACGCAATGCCTCGCATAGTGCCCAGAACTTTGGCCAAGAATTTGGTCTATTTGTGAGCCCTTCTGTTTCGGGCACTTTCCTTACTCCAAACACATAGTAAGGATTATACGCCTGGTAGCAGTTGAACAAAAAACATTGTGCGTTGGCCGAACCTAATTTTGACGCCATCAGTGCCTTTTCAATCACAGATTCTTTGTGCAGTCTGCTGTCAGAGCTTTCTAAGTCGCGTATCCAATCGGCGGCCAATGAGATTCCTTCAAATATTGAAGACCCGTAGTCTATTAACATGTATTTACTCGCTGCTAATTGTTGGTAATATACAAATTATTGCGTTAGTGCTACACCGTTTGCTAATTCACCTGCCTTTGGCTCGATAGTATTTTTAGAAACTGCGGCGGACATCTTTGCTTTTGGGGCCGCCGCTTTGATTTCTTGTTCTAACTCATTTTGTAGAGAATTATCTGTCTCGTTATTTTGACTATCACGTTGTAGTCGCTCTTTTAACAAACGATTGGTATCACCGATGGGATAACGTACCAAAACAAAAGTGCGGTAGCTGCGATTTTCGGCTACTACCCTAGTATCTTCGATGTGGTAACCAGTCATAATCGTGTTTGCGATGACTTTTTTGACAGTAACAGAGGTTTTGTCTGAAAATACTGCTCCAGCATTGTCTGACTTCTGCTGTTTGATCAATGCGTTCATTGCTCCATTGATGGTATCTGCTACCTTCAGCTGGGCATCTAAAAGAGCTTTTTCTCTACTCATAGATAGATCGGCACTAGTTGCAGTACCAGAGAAGTAGATATAGTCATCAGTTGCGGCAGGAGGTTTTAGATACCAGTTAGGAATATCTATGGTCATAGGACTCTCAATTTTACCAACTGCTTCAATCTTTTGATCTTTTGGAACAACGGGCGCCGGGGCGCTAGCTGCCATTTTTGGAGTTGTAGAGCAACCTGCTAACATAGTAGCGGCAATAGCACTTACGATAATAAGACGTTTCATGATTTCTCCTTATACGGAAATTAAATTAATAACATTACTCGAGAACTAACTTTACATTCATACAGTATAACATCATTTTTACCATTTGTCAACCACTTGCCAATCATTATCTTGTATTTGACACGCGATACCCTGTTTTGATATCAAATCCCCCACTCTTCCTTCAGGTTCGATAAACCATCTGCAAGCAGCCCCGCGATATTTAAACTGTTTGGGGAAGTTTGGATGGGGTTTAAGTTCACTTTCCTTAACATGTTCACCAACGGTGACTTTACGAATCTGTATTTCTGGTTCGTCTGTACAGACCATATCTTGTTCTACATTTATATTATCAGCAGATACACTAGATAGTAGTCGATTTTTTCCAGATGTCATAGCTCCGGCACATAATTGTTCAAAATTAACGGTATCTGATGTCACATTCTCACCTTCTACATTAATCCAAGTATCATTTACTTGAGCTCGAAATTTAACTATACATTTATGTTGACTATTAGCCAACGGCACTACTGTACGCTTTACATCTGCTACGGTAACCATTTTCGCAATACGTTGATTAGACATTGCCACACGATAATAACAACTGGCATAGACAGTATCGGTATATGCTGCTAATAGTAATATTATATAGAATTTGCGGGACATGTTGACCTCAATGACCAAATGACGTTTTTAGCTTTAGCAATATATTTCCTATCTTCTTCAGTTTCAATCCCTTGATGAGCATCTTGATATGCTCTTATTTGACTATTTAAATATTCGATTTGTGATCTAGCTGCCATACAATTAGGTCTAACGTCTCGTATGTCATCGTACGACAGTTTAGTGGGATGACTAGCACAGCCTGAAGCCATAACTGCTATAATTAAAATTAATTTTTTCATCGTTGTCTCGTAAATCTGTTGTCATAATTGATGTATACCAATTGTGGTGACATCGCAGGTAAAGGAGTATAATAGCTAGATGTCGTCTGTGTATGGTATGCCGGTGGAGTTGTTATCACAACATAATTCGTAGTTGGCGGGGGTGACGGCGATGGTATATATGCGGGGGGTGTATAGGCCGGGGTCGCTAGCCCGGGTTCTGGTAGTACATCTGCCAAAGCCGATGTACTAAGAAATAATGTTATCAAACATAATTTTTTAATCATTTGATCACCATGAACTATTATAAAATACTTTCAGCCCCAAAAATAACTCTGCCCTAGCTTGCTTTACGAATTCTAAATCATCTTTCTTGTAGTATTCGTCAGACCCTTCGCCATAAAAAAATCCTGTTGTAGCTGGCAACTGATCATTAACGACATCGTTATATAGCCTTTCTATATCCGACCATGTAAGTTCGAGCTCAACACCATTAAACATAGGGTGTTCTTCGTCTTCGCGAGCACCGGGACGACCTTTTTCTTCCCATAATCTCTCCATCCAACCTTGTAAATTTGGATGTTTCCTTCGATACCCAATCTCCCTAGGTTCTTCTACATCGGGATTAGTAAACTCATGATTTTCAGAATCATAACTGCCAGTTTCGTAGAATTTTTTACGCTGTCCCGCTTGCGCAGCCACGTACATGTATTGATCTAATCCCATATGTATTCCTTATTGCTATTACATTGTTTATGCAAGCATTATACACTAAATTTGTCCAAAAGTCAACCATAAAAAAAGCCCCTTAGCGGGGCTATGTTGTTTTTACACAACATTTCGGATCTCTTGATACCTCTTTAAAGCCTTCATTCTCGCCACCATCAGCCTAATTTTTACATAATCGCTAATATCTACTGCCGGTTCAGATATCAATTTTCCATAATCTTGAACTCTGCGGTTCCTACCAAGTACAGTATCATCATCTATAATGACATCATCAAAGTCACTGATATCAACTAATTCCGATTTCCTAAGTACGACTTTTTTCTTAGCGTGGGGGGACTGTTTATGGGCAGATTTCAAGAGATGAGTCGAAGGTATCTTATCCATGCTAATCGACGAAGCATCAGTTGCTGGACAAGTAACTGCGGACATGATCAAAGCTATCACTAATATCTTAATTTTCATATGGATTAATATACAAGATTGTACTGTATATAGTATTAACGCATCGGCATGCTATTCCGTTGACACGATTTGGTTAAGTTGTTTTTGGTTGCGGATAAGGGTACTGAGCAGGAGTCAAAACTGCCTGTGCGGGTTTAGGATTTGGTATTATTGTTGGGTTATTACTAGTGTTTATTCCAGATGCAGTCAACGCTGTATTGATCTGCCCTTGTCTCATAGATCCGACAATGGCTTGACCAGTTAATGTAGATGTATCTGCTACAGCTTCTATATATTGTGCCGTGCCACCGATGGATGTATCTTGTCCATAATTTGGTAAACCAAAAATAAATCCATACATAGCTGTTTTACTGTGTGCTACATATTGACCAAAATTGATCGTTGAGTCAGCCTGAAGGCTGAATTCATTTTCTAAATGAGCCACCATAACAACCCAGCTATTATTTAATTGTGCTGTTTGTGTGGGATAGACGACTGTCAAATGTCCTATTTCTGTATTTGCTGCCGGAATCAGACCAGTATACATAGCACTATCGATAGAGACATATGTGCCGGCTGCCGGGAGCCCTGGTGGGATAATCACTTCATTTGTTATCCCAGTACTATACACGCCATTTATACAATCAGTCATAGTAGTATAGATCAGATTCAAATAAGTCAAATCCATAGTAGACATGGTAGCCACTATATCATTGAAATTTTGTGTATAAGGTATACCCGCTGCTGCTCCGATGACATCTGATACATTGATAGTACCATAATTTCCTGTTCCCCCACCAAAGCTAAGCCAATAGTTGGCAGTAGCCTGACTAATAGGGGATGTTTGAGCATTAACTAGCGGTAAACCATACATAGTCTGTATCGAAGACACCGCATTGGCAAATGCTGGTAAACTTAGTCTGGCGATCCCCGATACTTGCTGTAAACTAACAGCAAGAGCCTTATTAGCCAGTGCCTGATCTGGTGGGATTATCTGAGCAAGTTTATCGTATGCTGTCATGCCGTAGAACGTAATGCCGTAGGAGGCAGTACCCTCAATAATGTGCTGTTAACAGTACCATCTGAATTAATATAGATACTCTGACTCACGTTATTAATATCGGTAACCGTGAGAGTCTGAAAACTGTTAGGGAATAATACGTAAGGATTTAATAAATCTGCCATACTATTGATGTTTAATGGTGTTTGTCCAGCTGTGGCTACAGGTTTTCTCGGAGGCGGTGGCGGCGCTGGTAGAGAATTTACCGGCTGTATATCTACTGTATAGATTCCAGAAAATCCTGATGACATAAAGGTCCAATCCCAATAATAAGTGCCAGCGATACTTTCACTTATGATAAACGTACAAGATCCTGAACTATCAAAAGTATATCCAGCACTGACTGCCCCGGCAGGGTTTGTCGATCGCGATATCCAATTGAACGAAGTTTTCGGAATACCACCTGTTACATATATCGTCACCGTTTGATCAACATAGGCACTAGTCGGGCCAACAACAGAAGGTGGCAGAGAATTTCTTATTCCAAAAACTTGTAAGATTTCTGCTAATTTTCCATTCTCGTTAGTGATGTTCAGCATGGCAGTATACATCGCCTTCTGATCAGGGCCAGATACTGTTAGATTCTGATCGTTTAAAGCCAGTACTGTATCTAAATTTACACCATGGGCGGCAAAAGTTATAGCTAAGGTAGACGATATTCCGCCCAATAAAGCCAATTGTTTAACCAATGCCGAAGGTGTTCCAAGTTCATTTAGGTTGTTTAAGTTTATTAATGATCCTAAATTTGCGAGATCTTGAGCAAATTCTGGCGTGCAAACATTGACCGATGTTATCTCACCAGTCACCATATTATTTGTGTTGGTAAATGTATTTGCTAGATATGTTTGCGAATTTACGGTGCTATTGATAAATTGATTGGTTAATTGGTAATAACTCTGCGCCTGAGCAAACAACTGCGCGAAAATCGTGAGATCGGCAGAGGGGAGATAAGAGTTGGCCGTAGATTCCAAAAAATTTGTAAAGCCCTGTACATTAGAATTTCCAAAAGCATTGGCGTAGGCTACTGGTAAACTATCACCCAATGTAGGACAACTATTTGCGCCCATAGATTCAAGTGCTTTAATCGTTACATTACTTAAAATAGGAATGTGAACATTAGAATTACCGACATTGCCAGTCGCACTTGCTCCGAGCAGTATAACATTTCCCACTGGTAAGAGGACATCATACGCATCTATCGAAAGAATTAAATTCGCACTTACCTTTAATCCTTCATTCTCCATTAGCCCTGCCCCGGCAGTTAATTGTAACGGCGTCAATGTGCTGTAACTAGTAGACATTGACTATCTCCATACTCTTACCGTAGGGTTGCCAAAAAGTCGTATATGACCGCAACTATCAATATCTGTGGCAGTTATCACCGGCACAAGCCCTGCCCGAACTGATGTAGTCATTCCTATTGTAAATGCGCAGGTGTGTGGCGGCTTTCCGTCTATATGCGGGGTGACTGGCATAAAGTCCACCATTATAGGTCTCAACCCCACTCTCACAGTAGGATTGCCACCCAATGCTATGCCGCCGCAAACATTTGGATCACCCATTGTAACTACAGGCCCTGGCATATTTTATCCCAATAATATCTTACTGTTTCTCACCGGTTTGATTCCGGTAGTTGCTTCTAGATAATGATCACAGACTTCTTCTCTTGTCTCACATAATAGAGCAACTGATGCTTTATTTATAAACATGTTTTCTTTAGGATCGCCGGTAAAAACTGTAAAAATCAATTGAATGCCCTTTTCAGTAGGGACCGCAGTTAACGGCTGCGCTACCGTATAAGAGTCGTCATCCTCTGCTATAATTTTACAAACTAATTCGCTGGCATTGTTAAGAGCAAGTGTGTAAACTTTATTTAATTCTACTTTCATGTTATCCTTGTAAGTTGTTTTTTAATTCAGTGAATCCGCCAATCAATTCGTCATCCAAAAAGATTTGAGGCATTGTTCTAGCTGTGGGTACAGCTTCTAATAACTGATCCTTGGTCCAGTCTTTGTTAATATTACGTTCCTCAAATTCAATGCCCTTGACCTTAAGTAGTGCTTTTGCTTGTTCGCAGTAAGGACATTGATCTTTGCTCCAGACTATCGCTTTCATACTGTCTTCCTTCTATTGTTACTGGTATTTACAGCGCGGGCAACTCATCGTAATTTAATGTATCGCTCATCACCCCGATGACATAGTTTGTACTTTCAGTTTCCTGAAGAGCCGGCTGCTTGTTTGAGATATTTACATGCTTTGTAAACCAGGGTATCGGGGTCGATTTTGGGGCTGGTTGCTGATATTTGATACCGATGTCTTTGAGGGCTCCAACTGCGGTATAGTCTACGAAGTCTTTGAGAATATTAGCATTGAGGCCGATCACAGGACCCTTCTTAAACAAGTAATCTGCCCAGGCTTTTTCTTCGCGAATCACATCTACATAGAGTTGGTAGACTTCTGCTTCGCAAGCTAGCTTGGCCTCGGCAAAACGCGAATCTTCTTTCACAACTTGATTGATCAAATATGCTGTCCAGCCCTTGTGTAATAATTCATCTTGTAAAATAAGACTGATAATATTGCCATTACCGATAAAGATTTTATTCTCAACCATGGCTAGACTAGTGGCAAAACTTACCATAAATCGAAACGCTTCGAGAGCGTAGCTGGCATTTAACGCCAACCAAATAGCTTTAATATGCTCTTGTTCTGATATAGGTTCTCCGGCTTCTTTACGACAATTGATAATGTGTAGTGCGTCATAATAGTTGCCCACACTACTAGCCATGTCGACGATTTCGTTAGTGTCGTGTATGGTATTGAAGACCTCTTTAGGGACATTATAGATATTGCGAATAATATGACTATAACTCTTACTATGAACATTAGTTTCGAAAAAAGTCCAGTTATAGACCAAGGCTTCTAATTCTGGCAGACTAATAACTGGGGTAAATATCTGGCTAGGGCCACGACCTTGTAAACTATCCAGAGCAGTTTGTCGCAATAAGTTACTAGTAAAGATATGCTTAACCGCATCGCTAGATTCTTTGAAATCATTAGCATCTTTGGTAAGACTAATTTCTTCCGGTTGCCAGAAGAATCCGCGGGCGGTAGCTTCAAAGTCAGCAATCTTCTTGTATTTAATTTCCTCAAATCTCTGTACTGTCACCGGACCAGCAGGATCGAGAAACATCTTACGGTTAAGGTAGTCTGTTTTTGTTTTTAAATTATATTGCTCTTTTGACATTATTTTTCCTTAGTAAATTTTCCTGTGATGTAACACAAAGGTTCCAATACACTGCGATATATGCGACCCAGCGTGTCTCTGCGATGACTCTTCATTTCTAAATAGATATCAGCAGTTCTGTGTCTAGCAATATGTTCTAATGCTATTTTAACTAATCGGTTAGTTCTGCCCTCTTGTTTAGCATAAGCTACCAATGGTAAGAACAAGGCATGATAGCCACGTTGATAAACCACAGATTCGGGCATATTAGCACTATGATGCAACCATATGGCATTGCGATATGATCCAAACCCGTATTCATCGTTCATCATGGTACATACAATTTTGCCGCCGCCCGAGACGAATTTGATTGCCTTACCGGCTGCATCGGTACAAGCATCTGCTACCTTGCCACCTGTTTTAACAAACCCGTTTTCAATGGCATACCCGGCATCAGTGAATGTTCGTGCTGTTTCAGCGGCTCTGCTCTGTACTAGATTAGTCAACTCAGCCTGGTACCGATCATGTATAGACATGTAGGTATTGTATACCTGCTGGCGACTGTTGTAAATGGCTATACTGGTTCGATAGGACTGCATACCCTCGTCTATTAGTTCTTTGAAATCAAAGCTACCGCTAACATCAACCCCGTCGATGCCCACATACGCGGCAAGATCTCCGGATACACCTATAGTGACCTTGCCGTCGTTGTAAGTAGCACGTCCTCCGGCACTAGCCTCAAAATGATCATCGCCATAAGTTACACCGGCTTTTGCCTGACCGCCCGCCGGGCCTTCTTGTAATGTAACACTACCTTCTACTCCCACACAACTACCGATGGCCACACCACCCTCTACCTGGGCACCGTTTTCGCCAATTTCAATAATCATCTCGGCCTTGGACCCCGACTCGGTATACACGCAACCGTCAGCAGCTACCGTTGTGTCTGGTCCGTAAGGATCTTCAACGTGAGCATCTACCCCTGCCCCAGATTCGGCTCGCACTATGCAACAAGCGCCAGCTGTGACATAAGCATTGTTGCCTGTGGTGCCAGCGCCCGCATAGGCTTCTTCAGTCACTGTCAAGTCTACCCAGGCACGCATTCCACAACCAATATATTCGTTGCCTACTTCTGCGGTGGCTTCGGCACCCACACTGTATTTTTGTCCAATATATACCGATGCCCCAGTCTTGCTGACTTCTGCACTGGCTGATTGTTCGTATGTAGCATAGGCAGAAACCTCGTAACTGGCACTAAATCCGCCCCCGGATACTGAATCGGATTTTGATATAGTTACGCCGTCACCATTATTGTATGCTACGACCTTTTTGCCGTCGGTTGGATCTGTAGCTGGATCTTGAGCAGGATTGAATCTGCCTTGGTGTACCGAGTATAACGCTCGTATCTGTGATAGTGTCAACACTGAGCTGTATGCTCTGATCTGTGCCAAGTTGCCTTGGAAGTTTTCACTTGCTCCGGCGTTGTAAGCAATGCCTAACCCTGTATTGATTCTAGCACCTTTTGGAAAGCTATTATGTGTGTTGTCTAACGCACCGTCTACAAAAATCTGTGCTTGTCCTGTAGCAATGTTACGGGTAACGGCCAATTGATGCCATCTTCCGTCATTGTAGGTCTTGTTAGATACAAATGTAGTATCAGGTTGACCCATACCAAACACAATGCGTCCTTGTGCCATACCAATGCCCATGTCAGCGACATCGCCTCCTAGTTCGCCGCCTACCATCATGGAAGACTGATACCACGGAGCATTTGGGTTACCACGAGTAGAAGTTGTGTTGAACCATATGATCCATGTCATGTCATTGACCACTGGCATACCTATATTGGCACGTCGGACATCGCCATCAAAAGAGAAATAGCCACCAACATCGGTGTTATATCCCTGAGACCCGTGTGTCAAGGTAGCATTGAATCTATTATTACTGTCAGTCCATGTATTACCTGAAGTATAGATAGACGCATCTAGATTCATCACAAGATTTTTGGATGATGCAGAATTATAGCCACCTGCGTTTGAAGTTCTAATAGAAACAGTACTCATAGGTACTTGTTTCCACCTTGCTCGATTCATTTGATCTTGTGCGGCGTTTAAATCTTGATGTGCTTGATTGACATTGTCTTTGGCCGAATCAGCAGATGCCTTAGCGGCAATAAGATTTTTTATGTTACCTTCGATAACCATACAGGCCGATTTGGCAAGTTTGTTATTTTTGCCTTGTATGCGAACATAATGTTTGCCGGCACGTACAAATACTGTGCTGTTATACTCTTTTTGCTGGCCACCAATGTCGGCCAGCGGTTGCTGATCTATCCAGGCTTTGCCCGAATCATCCACCGAGCCTCTAAAGTTGTAGTAAGCATCCACAGGAAAGTCAACCAACCAAGTCCAATCAAAAAAATCTGTATTGCCAATCCAAATACCATTGTCATTTAACAGTTGGCAATAATTACCTTGAGTAGGTTGATTGTTTAGGGGAACTTGTACGCCTTGATAATCAACTGTGGCAGTCCTCATGTTCCATATACGCATCAACTGTGTGTCATCATCGATGATCATGGCACAGGCCTTGTCGCCACCTGTGTCATTGCCTCGGCAACGGATGACGTGATCGCCGCCGCCAATCCACATCACTTGGCTGGTCACTTGGCTGTAATTTAGATCGCTCTTGGGAAGATCAACTCCGTCGATACTGAACATGGCCCAGTTATCGGCAGAATACTTGAAGTTGTAGTAGCCATCACCGGGAAAGTTCACAGTGGTGGTAACATCAATCTGTTGTTTTTCTGTAGAGGTCTTGGTTTGACCCCATTTGTTCTTGGTCGTGGTTACCTTGTCCTGTGGCCATACTCCATTGTCACGCAACCACTGACTATAGTCGCGATTTTGATCACCCTGACGCCAAGACATTAGGTTGGTATTTTTCAAGTTAAAAAGCTGATTTACGGCCATGTTATTTTTCCTCTGGTTTGGATTTGCTTAACGCACTTCCTGTTAGTAGCGCGCCAAACGCTAGGTGAAATACTCCGGCCCCTTGTAGTGTAAAGGGAGAATAATCTCGTGATATCACTTGTAATAGTTGTAGCTGTATCGCAGGATCAAATGTTCTCAGTTCTGTGGCAATAAATTCTTTTAATCCAGCACCTTTGGCCGCTGTGATGGCCACGGGCATAACTACAAAGTCCACAAGGCATATAATTGCGTAGACTACAGCCAGAACTGTTTTCCAACCTTCGTCACGTTGCATCCAAATGAAGAAGCGTTTCATGTCAGAAACTCTATTGTTATTTTTCCAGACACAGTATTCCAGTTCATCATAGCTTGCAACTTTCGCATGACTCTTCGTCATCAAAATCTATAGCTTCTAACATAATAGGTGCTGCTTCTGCTTCTGCTTTAGATCCTTGTTTGTCAATTAGTGAATAATATATCGTTTTTATTCCCCATAACTGCGCTTGCATCAGATTCTTAGCGATTAGTGTCGTTGGCACCTTGCGGTCTAAGAAATGCTTGGGCGAGTAAAAAGTATTTGTCGAAATAGATTGATCAACATAGGCCGCAAGCACAGCCGCTGTCTTAAGATAACCATCGCAATCTGTCTGATCCCACATAAGCTGATATCGATTTTTAAGTTTGGCATACTCGGGAACTACCTGTGTAAAAGATCCTGCTTTAGATTCCTTAGTACTGATCAAACTCATGGGCATCTCTATTCCATTAGTGCTATTGATAACCACACTACTAGACTCCACTGGAGCGATAGCCATAAGTGTAGCATTTCTAACTCCCCATTCTTTCATATTGATTCTTAATGTTTCCCAATCTAGCTCTGGGGCGAAATCTGCTAGCTCATTAACACCATCAGCTCGCAATTCCCAAGGAAACACACCTTGTCCGTATCGCGTTTTATCGCTATCTAAACAAGCACCACGTTCTTTTGCTAGCTCAACTGTAGCTTCTGTCAAATAGTATGCTTGATGCTCCATCCAAGATTTAACATCTTGTAAAGCATCTTTGTCACCGTATTTGTAACTACGTTTAGCATGCCAATAGGCTAGATTGGTGACACCGATGCCGATTGGCCTAATCTCATCGTTAGATAGTTTTGACTGTATCGACAAAAAATCCTGATAATCTAAAATATTATTTAGACTGCGCTGCAATATACGGCATGCGCGACGCATATCTTCGGGATTGCGAAAAGCGCCCCAATTTATGCTGCCCAATGTACATAAACTTATGCGCCCTTTATCATCATCTAACCTCTTAAACGATTTATTTGGTAGTACCACCTCTGCACACAAATTCGATTGATATATCGGGTGTACTTTAGGATCAAATGGGCCTTGTTTTTGTACGTTATCTGTAAACATCAAGTAAATGCGACCAGTATCTGTTCTCTCTTTTAAGATGCCACCTTTGAATACATCTTCGGCATTCATTATCTTTTTGCGCAGGTCTGTGCGCTTTTCATATTTTACATACAATTCTTCAAATTCTTCTATATCGCGATAAAACGCTTCGTACAAATCAGGTACTTCGTTAGGATCAAAGAAAGTAATGTTTTCCTTGTTCTTGAATCGACGCCAGAAGAACTTACTAAGCACTACAGCATAATCGAGATGTCGTACACGAGTCTCTTCAGTACCTTGATTATTCTTCAGTACAATAAGATCATCAAATTGATAATGCCAGATTGGGAAATACACCGTACAACTAGCGTTCCTGATGCCGCCTTGGCTGCAGCTGCGTAGATCCCCAAACCACTTTTTCAAGAAAGGTATCATGCCAGTGTGCATGATTTCTCCGCCACGAATCGGAGAGCCTAATGGACGTAATCTTCCAATCTCCAATCCTATACCAGCTCGTTTAGCAGCATACTTGGCCATCATCTCGCCGCTGGCAAAAATACTATCTAAATCATCATCGCTACGAATGAGAACGCAACTAGAAAACTGTTTTGTCGGGGTTCCTAACCCTGCCAGTACAGGAGTAGCAAGAGTAAACAAGCCGTCACTAGCGGCAGTGTAGTACTCTTTAATATATCGCATTCTCGCAGAATTGGGTTCTTCTTTGTGAAATACTGTAGCTGCTGCCACCATGTAGCGTATCTGTGGAGTTTCATATATTTCCTTTGTGGCGCGATTACGCACCAAATACTTCTCTATCAACTGCTCGATAGCGGCATACGAATAACCCTCATCTTTTTCGTGATCCAGCATATCATTCATCTTGTTCCAGTCTTCTTCGCTGTACCACTCTAATAACTCAGGTGTGTATAATCCAGTAGCAACATTCTTTTTAATGATCTCATACAAGTGCGGGGGATTATAGCTACCATATACATCTTTGCGTAACATCGATAGTCTCTGTTTACCAGCGACGTATTGATAGTTGGTATGTCCGACATCGGGGTTCGATTCTACATCGATCAAATCTACTATAGCCCTTAACGTTATACCGTCAATTTCTGTTGTAGTAATGCCGTCGTAAAAATGTAACTGAGTGCGAATTTCAATCATCGACTGACTTACATCAGCTATACCTTGACAGATTTTTGATACTTGTGCTTGCCATTTTTCAATAGTCAGCGGTTCACGGACACCGCTACGTTTTACAACTGTAATCATGGTACTCTCGTTTTTAATTTTGTTAAAACTTTTGATTTACTTGCTGTCGTGTAAATCGTTTCTTAATTTTGCTTGTCAGTGGAGTATTTACTAGTACTTCCGCATCCCAATTAAGTATATATTTTCCTTGATTGACTAGGACTAAATTATGCCCTTCTTCGGTTAAAACCAACTCTGCCGACGTCAAATCCTTATGGTCAATCATACTTAAAGTATACAGTATTCCTAATCCACGAGCAAGCTCGCAGTAGATGTCATCGTCTAATAATTGCCAAGGATCAGGCCACGTCGCCTGATCATCCCAATGCAGATGATAATTTCTCCAGGGGGCATCAACCCACCAACTGTTTATATGTGTTAAGGCTTCATCTAATTCAATGTGCTGGCATTTGTCCCGCAATTTTGCCCAAGAATCTAACCTACTATTGAAATCTTTAGGCCACATCAATTGAGATAGCTGATAGAATAACTCATCAAAATATTATACCCTGCTACAGGTTTTGTGGAGTATAGAATTGAAACATTATTACCAGACTGCGAAGCTATCAAATGGCCATATCCGTTTTTTGCATCTAATGGCCAATGCGCATTTGCTACATAATCATCGCTATAGCTGATACCACCACCTTGTAAGCTAGAAACTAAGAAAGTGCCAGTGCGATTTCCAGTACCATCAATCTGTGACATAGAATAATCTATTTTGAAGGATGTTGCTGTGGAACTAACATTGACCACAAATGCTATACCAAATGTAGTGTTGTCAATCAATGTCGCGTGCAGTCCAGATTGAACTGTCTTTGTACCCAGCTGAATCTGAGATCCGTTAGTTGTGGCGATACTTAGTGTGTCATTTATATTGACTCTGGGATAAACTATGGCATAACTATCTGCTCGCTGAAACATATCACCGATGCTGACATTATTATCGCCACCAAATACAATGATGGAAGACACAGGATTAGTTACTCCCTGATATGCATCACCTACATCATAAAAGATGTTGTATCCAGTCGCATTTAGGCTTATATCGCCAAAGACGATACCTTCATGAGAGATAGTGTCGAATATATTATTAGTGATACGTGTTCCGGTTGACCCACCATACAACGAGTATCCTAAACCTAGTGCTATGCCTTGATACAAGGTATTAAACTTTGAATTAGTTACAACAACACCTTTAGTCTGCTGGTTGGTATTAATACCCCACACTGTGCCGGAAAATCTACATCCATCGAGTAAAATATCTGTAGTTACTAAACTAACTGTACTGCCCAAACTGACGCATGATGTACCCAAAGCATTTGATGCCAGGGTTGATGTAGTACCTACATTAGAAAATGTAACCCCGCGAAATTCACAATCGGTCGCGGATTGAATCAAGAATATGCTTTTAGAAACATCTAGACTAGCAAATGCCATGTTGGTGATAGTTATACTAGTGGGCGGAGTAGCTCCACCACTTCCGATGTTTACGGTTGTCTGCTGCAAACTATCAGCCGTCTGTGCTACATACGATCCAACACCGCCAGTACCCGCCATCTGTATTATAGAACTTTCTGGACCTTCGCCATATAACATAGCGTAGGGAGGAATATCGATTGTACTACTAACTACATACACTCCAGCCGGAAAAAATAATCCCCTGCGAATCTGGGGGTTTGATTGACGGCAATAAAGTTGATATAACGCACGGTTTATCGCAGCCGTGTCATCAGTCAATCCATCGCCAGTTGCTCCAAAATCTTTAACCGATGCCCATTGGTCCAACCACATTTGAAGGCTTGTAGTAATCGGGGTACTGGGAGTTGGGCCTGTTTGTACGGTATATCCTGCTGCAGTACCTTTGTAAGTGTAACTAGCAGATAGATTTAAAATATCGGAAAATTCAGTAAGGATCTCCGTATTGCCGATGACAGGAGCACCTTGATCTAGCGTGCCGTTACCTATATATAACTGGCGCGTATCGGTACTCCATCCTAGCTCGCCGCCTGCTAATTGAGGTAGATCTATATTTAAACCTAAACGGTTTGTAATCTGACTAATCTGGACTATGGCCACTATTCTATTCCTTGTTGTCTATTTACTATTTAGCTTATCAAATAGTACTGTTCAAGACGACGCCACCATAAGTCAACATATTTGTCGTATTCGCTACCTTCTAACACAAACTCTTGATATAGCGGTTTAGAAAGTACATTACCCATCGCATCTGTTTCAGGCTTGACACACATCAATATTACACCTTTGCGTATATTTGTACCATATACTTCATTGTGACATAGAGAATATGCCACTAATTGGAGAAAATAGTCTTCGATCCAATCGCGTTTTTTTTCTTTGTTAGTTTGTTTGTAGTCTAATATAGATTCTTCCCCAAGATGTATGCCACATCCATCTGTGGTACCGGCGTATAATTTTGGAAAATATAAAGGAATTTCAACTCCCCAAAACTCGTCAACATTCTTTAGACCTTCTTGAATAACTACCTCTGCCATGGCGTGACTTGCCCATCCAAACGGATTAGTTCCTCGTTCTTTTATCTCACCAGTTTTAACATAATGCTCTAGATAAGTGTGCATTCTAGTTCCCCTACTAGCAGCTTCTGTAGTGATTTTTTGGGCGTTTTCAACCCCGACACGTCTGCGCCATGCTTCTAGAGCAAGTTTTTTCTCTTCAGGTTTAGTTTTATCTAAAACGGTAGTTACACTGGGGACTCGCTGCCCTTCGGGTGTTTGATATAATCTAGCGCCCTCTTGAGTAGTTCTTGATAATGCTTGATACTGGTATTTTGGATTGTACATGCTTTATATATTAGCACAATACCATCCACAAGTCAACAATTAATTATTTGTTCATACTGCGCTTCATGGCAGCTTTAGCGTTTTGACTTACTATCTCTTCGGCTTTGTCAACTGGCATAGTGGGTGCCACATCAGTATTGCCTTTGAATTTTATTATTCCTGTTGCTGGTTCATACGGCTCTAATACATCAGATAGTGGAGGCTGGGCTATCAAATTACCGATAAAATTCGGAGCATTACTATTGTTGACATCTGCTGTGACGTCAACGCCTAGATTCTTTGCTAATTCTACAAAGGCAGTTGCGGAAAACTGTTTTTTAGCGTTAGTATCATCAGCCCTGCCGGCTAAAAAAGCAGCAAGAGACGCTAACTTCCCAGTATCAATACCCGTATTTTCTACTTCAAAAATAAGCATTACTTACGTTTGGCGCGACCAAGTTCAGCATCGCCGCCTTGAGGTTCTGGCATTTCTTCAGGAGCT
>Ga0304729_1000087_pt1 | contig 60004 bp, 77 predicted proteins | sample C_131016_MF_Meta_FD_190475 | JGI IMG/M metagenome (GOLD analysis project Ga0304729, IMG submission 190475) | Freshwater microbial communities from Lake Croche, Canada to study carbon cycling - C_131016_MF_MetaG (v2) (version 2) | ecosystem: Environmental > Aquatic > Freshwater > Lake | place... | reverse complement strand
ACCACTGGAAGCAGCATTGGTCACCAAAACAACCGCAGTCGTGCCGCCGGGGGTGTAGTAAGTTGTAGTGCCGGAAGCTGTTGTCGCGGCTAATAGGTTTGGGTTTGACATGTTCGCCCCTTAGATGGAGAAGATAAAGTTAATCATAGTTGCCTTGGCTTGGGTTACGCCAGAGGCTGCGGGTGCTTGGAATGTTGGGGCTGCGCCTGAGTTAGCAGTCAATACATAACCTGCCGTACCGGCTGCGGTGGTAGCCAGTGCGCCTGTTGTTGAGGCATAGGTTACGCCATACTGTGTAAACGCGCTACTTTGACCTGTACCGCCGTAGTTATAAGCAAGTGGGGAAGTGGTTGTAACCGTTGTAAACGCACCGGTTGATGGGGTTGTAGCGCCCACTGTGCCGTTTAAAGCTCCGCCAAACTTGGTTGCCGCTAACGTTGTGCCGTCCCAAGTCAAGGCAGAAGAAGCACCAAATGCACCAGAGCTGTTGAACTGTACCTGCGTGTTAGAGCCAGCAGCAGAGCCACCACCCACGTTCACAAAGTTTGTACCATCCCAAGCCACAATAGCCCGTGTGCCTGCCGCCAGAGTAACGCCTGTGCCGGTAGCAGCCTTGATTGTGATTGACTGGGTGCTTGTGGTGTTGTTGATGACAACGTAAGTTTTAGACTGCGCAGGAACCGTAATCGTGCGGGTGACTGTACCGCCCGCCGTCCAAAGAATGACTGCGTACTGAGAGCTGTTTCCCGTCAAACCTGTAGAAGTGTTGCTACCTGTTGTCAGTGCCAACGTGATGTCGGCATCGGTGGATATAGTCTGCGTACCTGCAACCGCAACGTCAATGATCTGCGAAATTGCGTTGTTGATTGTGTCGCCCCACGTACCAGACAGTGTTCCTTGTACAGGTAGCGTTAAGCCGATAAGTGATGTATTTGCCATTCAAAGCTCCTAAGACGTAGGAATCGCAACCCAATTTGGGCTGTCGGTATTATCTATTGCAGTCCAATTCGGGCTCTGCGTGTCGGTGATATTTTGCCAGTTTGGCGTCTGGCTGTCATCTATTACTTCCCACAAATACCGCCCAGATTCTGTTACGGTAAGCGCCATTGTCTCAGTTATATTGGGGCGGTAGTAAGTTATTGTTTGGTTGGCATCTGTCAATGCCGCCGTTTCGCTGCGGCTAACTGTGTAATAAGTACCGACCGTCTGACTATCAGTTGCCGCCATCGACTCCGTGATGGTCATTATCAGCGTAGCTACCGCTGTTTCCGCTATAGCGACTGACTCAGTTACGCTGGCTACAAAGTTGGCTAACGCTTCTTGAGTGGTCGTAATCGGGTTTGTCTCCGTCCGGGAGACTTGATAGGTGGCGTTGGCTGCTTCAACTGTGGTTATTAATGCTGTTTCTGCGACAGATGCAGAGTAACTTGTCGTCGCCGTGTTGGAATCCGTAAGCGCTGCTGTTTCTGTTACTGATCGGGCAAACGTAGCCGCTACTGCCTCAGTGGTCGATGTTGCCGCAGTCTCTGTCCGGCTGACGTTCATTGTCAGCGCTACGGTTTGGGCATCCGCTATCGCCGCTGTCTCTGTGATGGAAACGCCAAAGGCCGCTGTTGCGGCCTCGGTGGATGTGATTGCTACTGTTTCGGTTACGCTATCTGCGTATACATCTCCGCCACCCCAGTAGCCATCACCCCAAGCATTTACGCCCCAGCCGGTTGCCATCTTAGGTCAAGGTAGCCGTATAGGTTACCGCGATGGTGTCGCCGTTGACTACAGACTTGGAGCTGGAAAAGTCACCTGCGGAAAACAAAACCCCAGTCGTGCTGTCTTTGGTAGCGCTGCCGCCAATGTTGATAAAGCAACCTGCCACTGTGCCAGTCCCAGTCATGGAAAAAGAAACTGCGGATGATGTTGCCTTGCTGCCAGCCGATGCGGCGCTAAACGAGGGGGTTGGGCGGTTACCGGAGTAAGTGGGTGCGTTTGCCAAACCAACTTCCAACCAACTTGAATGAGATGCTTGCGTATCCGCAGCCAATGCGGTACCGGTTCCTTTGAGGCCCATGACTACTGCGCCAGCAGCCGTATTACCGAGGATAGTGTCCAAGGTCGAGTTCTTGCCAACGGTCGTTACAAGGTTCTCAATGTCATCTTCCCACTTGATATTACCGGCGATATCATAGCAAATAGCATGGTATGTACCGTTGATAGATATCGTGTCTTCGGGCATGGTGTTGTACTTGGTGACTGCCTCTACTTTGTCAGTCGCGGTAATTTTGTCGTGGGACATGGGGACTCCTTATTGGGAACGAATTAGGGCAGTTGAGTAAGTATTACCGGGCATTGTTACGGTAAATGTGTTTGTGCAAGATTTATCTGAGCCAAAGTCAATTACTGCGACTGAAGCATTTGACCGACTTGAGTTATAAATTAAAGCGCAGCGAGTAGTAAAGTTGGCGGGGTTCCAAACTACGTTATTAAAGTTAACGTACACCACACTATTAGTAGCATCGTAGTTAAGAGTTACGCCAGTCAAAGCTTTGCCGCCTGCGGTGTATCCTGTACCAGACACCTCGTTTACACTGCTATAGGCTGTAGTTGATTGGTTTAAACTAGCATTGCCCGTGTACAGCGCCATGTAAAACGTGTCGGTCGTGAAGTTCTGAGTACTTTGGAACAATTGGTACTTAAAACTTGTGGTTTGTCCTTGGACTATGCTCATGGTATTGGCACCCTAGTTTGTCCAGTGCGGTAGGCGTCAGTACGCTCCATACCGTCACCCAGACGTTTAGCCAAACCAAGTGCCTCTGTGTACCGTCCTTGATACAGTGAAAGCATATCTGCCTCACCTTTCATAAAGGTATAGGCTTCCATCAGTGTTCCGTACAGTAGTACAGAATCAAAGTTATCCCCAAGCCAAGAAGTTCCGTCGGGGTTGTTAACCGTAGTAACGGTTGCAGTGCAGGAAACTCCAGTGCCGCCAATGCTGGCAATTGGCACAGTCAAAGAATCGCCAACTTTATAAAACGATCCGCCGTTAGCAATAGTTACCGAAGATACCGTATTGGATGCAACAACCACCGTAGCGGTCGCGCCTGTGCCAGAACCGCCCGTCAGGGCAACGTTGTAGTACGTACCATTGGTAAACGATCCAGACGCAGATGCAGAGCCCAGTGCCGTGACAATACCCTGCACAATAGATGCAGGATAGAAAAAGTAGTGAAGCTCAAGGTTATAGTTGGTATCTGGTGTCGGGCCAACAATAAACGTTAGTTCACTGGGTAATGTTGTTTGCGGCCCAAAGATGCCGTAGTACTTTGGAGCTCCCTTGATTGACGGATCTGGATATGCTTCACGCATGAAGTTAACATCTTTATCCAGCAGGTAATTATAAATACCTGTTGTTTGATCAATTAATGCAAATGAATAAACAGCTAAAAAATCACTAGGCGCAGAAATATACTTGTTGTTATATGAAGCCACGCCAGTCACATTCTTGCGAAGTGCTGGAAATTGGATGGAATTGAATACGCGCTGCTCAGCCTGCTGGACAAACGTAGGAATGTCGGCAACGAACGTAGACTCAGTATTCTGAGTGTAGTCCTGTACAAGCTGAACAAGCTGCGCGTAGTTCATGCCATCGGGCCTCGGGCCATAACGCCTTTAGTTGCACAACCAGTGCCACGGATTTTGATTCCACTTGTTTCAACGTTATCGTTGATACCAATGCTCATGCCGTTTGGCACAGGGTCTTCCAAGCTAACTTGGTCAGCAACTTTCTTGGTCATATATTCCTTGCGTGGAATACTGCCGTCAATAGCTTGGCCTTTAGAGTTGTGTGGCTGGGCATAAACGGACGCTGGCCCGTTTTCCTTGCCCATGCTTTTGGAGCTAAATTTAGCCATTATTTACCCCTTGAAGAGCTGCGTTGATTCATTGCGCGAGCCATATTGCGGCCCATAGCTTTCATTGCTTGACCAGTTACGCCGCCCTTAGCCATGCGGTCAATGCCGCCTTTTTTAAGCACAATCTTTGTGCCTTTACCGCCTTTATGCTCTTGCATATCATGCTCTTTAAAGGCTTTTTTGATCATAGCAACATCTTGCTTTTTATCCATTGCCTCTTCGCGCTTTTGCTCAGATTTGGATTCACCCATTTCTTTTTTAGCCATAATAAACTCCTATGTTACCGATACTGTGACTGTACCCACACTTGCAGTCGTTTGCAAATAATTTGGTGTTAGAGCAGCCGTAAAACTGCTGGCTCCTCCAATTGGATTCCAGCCCCATTGTAAATCCCGCGAACCACCGCCGGGGTATCCCAAAGTATCCAGTCCAGAAGAATAATAGCTACGATCTGGCCTTGGATTCCTTACGCCCTGCGGATCGTCAACTGGGAACATACCAAGCTGCAATTGCGGCTGATCTGGATCCCAGCATTGTGGACACACAAGCAATTCATAGTTTTTGGTTTTAATAACTTCGCGCTTAAGCTCAGTTAACAAAAACCGAAAACCACATCTATCGCATTCCGCAATGGAATTCTTGCCGGAAGAAAACCTATTGCCCATTTAGTAACTCCGACCGATAAACTGCTGACGCGGAACAAACCGCACAGCCGCTTTTTCTCTATCCTCATCTGCTGCCAATTGCCAAGTTTCATCGTACTGGGCTTTTAGCACCTGTAAACGGTTGGTTCCATCGGGAACCTTTAATGCCAAATAATATGCAAGCCCAGCAATCATGGCTGGGTAAAACCGGAACGGGACATCTGCAACGTTTACACCACTACCGGCGTCTTGGTTGCGGCGAAGTCTCCAATACGCGAATGTGTACGTTTGACCGCCATCTGGAATGGGCCAAACTGTAACTGCGGGCAATCTTTGAACAATGACAGCCGCTCCCACGCTATGTGAGGCTGCTGTTGTATTGTTTTGCCCACGGGCCACTGTGTTTATTGTGTTGTCGGATATGTACTGATAGAAGACTGTTTCAGTATCTATTAGTAGAAACCCTGATGCAGATAGGCCAACGGTCGAGCTTAGTGTGATGGTTGTGTCAGTTGCAGATACAGCCGAAGCTACAGTTATTGTTGTTGGCGAGTTTTGAGCATCTTGGCGCTGCACCCAAACTTGAATTGGGCGGGACTGCTGGAGCTTGTTGGGCAACGTAGCATAGGTAGAAACACTAATACGAGTGATGGTCAGGTCAGCTTGATTAGATGTGCTGTTAGCCTGCGTGCGGATTACGTGTTCCAAGAGATCTACCGTATCGGACGGTAGAGCATAAGTGGACTGTCCTTGAACAAGGGTAATCGTCCCTTGATCCATAGTCCACATATTTATGCCACGATTTGCCCAGTCTGCAAAAAGGATGTTTAAAGATCGGCGGGCGGTTCGTAAGTCATAACCAGTGCGTAGCTCACTTCCAACGCGCTCAAACGCCTCCTCCACAATCTCCGTGAGATCGGGATTAAATGCTGTGGAGCCGGAAGTGATGGACATGATTATTTTGCAGCTCTCATGTTGTCAATAAGGTTTGGATATGGGCGTCCGGCAGCTTTAGCCGCAGCTTTTGCTTTGGCTTTTTTAGCTGTGGTTAATTTTTTGGAAGGGCCAAGATTTTTAGGTCGAGGCTTATTCCAAACTTCTCCACCTTTTGCAAACTGTTCAAAGTCCGTGTCATCACGGCGAGCAGTCTTCTTGCCAGTGGGCATTTTGGAGGGGCTAACAGCCCCCATTCCACGGCTTGCCATCATGACTTAGCAAAATTTACCGACGGTTTTGCCGCGAGAAGCAATACCATCAGCGCGGCTGGAGGCGGAGCCACCCATTGCCATCTTTTTGGTTTTTCCGCCACGCTTCATGCCCGGGGCCATGCCGGGAGGCATACCTTGTGGAGCCATGTCAGGAGGAGGAGCAACTGGTGCTGCGGGAGCTGCTGCGCGACGGCGGGGAGCCGACATACGCGCTGCAAGCATTGCTGCCATACGTGGATCTATTTGGGGCATGATAGCTCCTTATTTACGGGACATACCGCCACCACACATTGCTTTAACGTGTTCGTGGTGAAGCTTGTGACCAGCGGCATGGGCCTTGAAATGCTCATGGTGCTGCTTGTGACCGTCACCGCCATATGTTTTTTCCATATGTTCCGGATGGATAAGGTGAGTAGGCGTCTCTTCTTTCATGTTGGGCATATCTTCGTGTTTCATATTAACTCCTTATTTAGTGCGACCGCCGCGCTTCATACCGGTATCGCTACCGGACATCTTTGGCTCCATAGCGCGGGTACGACCGCTTTTTTGGATACCATGTTCACCGTAAGATTTTTTGGTGTTGGAGCCTTTTTCAACATCAGAGCCCATATTAGATGGCCCCATAGTTTCGCCACCACCAGCCATTTTCATATGCTTTGCAGCTTCGCGCATATGGTGCGCAGCCAAATGATGATGGATAGTATCTCCACCTTGTGCCATTTTTTTCATATCACCACCTTTTGAAAATGTGCGGCCTTTATCGGCTGCGGTAAAATCTTTGCCCACGGATTGTGGTACGCCTACTTTCTTGGCAAAAGCTGGATTATTAGCTATTGCTGCCATGAAATTATGTTGTTTTTTACTCGTTGATGGCATCTTGACTGCCCTTAGCCTTACGATTAAAAATTGCTTGAACTGTATCACTTTCGTATATACGGATACCTAGCCATATAATAGTAAAAAGCGATGCAATTGCCGGTAAAAACTCCATCATAGTACCTAAAGTAGTAAATACGGCAAAACCATCTACAATATCTTTTGCGTTGTAATCGTTCATACGTATGTACCCCTAGTTTTCCCGCGTTGGGCAATACCATCTGCACGGGATGATGCGCTAGAAACTTTACCGCCCTTAGCTTTATTAACCGTGGGCTCATCAACTGGCGTTGAGTCAGGATAAACGATGGGCTTAGGCATTGGCTTTGGCACGGGTTTAATAACAATTTTTGCTTTAACCGGCGCTGGCATTGTGGATATAGGCTCATCCACCGGTGTTGCGTTCTGGTATTTGTATTCAGCCATACATCACCTTAACAGTTCCAAGCCCGAAGGCTCTTGTTTATACGAGAATTCGGGTCTTTGGCGGTCTTCTCGCTGGTAAGTTTTTTCTTCATCCCAGTCATCCTTGCACAAAAAGAGTCGCGCCTGCTGCCGCCTTCCGGCTGGGGAGGTTTTAAATTCATGCCTTGCTTTTTGGCTGAGGCTCTCCCCTTGGCGTTTAAACCGCCATTGGGATTCTTGCCTTCCTTGCGAGTCCATGCTGGAGACTTAGCCATAAAACACCGTAGCGGCAATGTTGGCAGGAACACCAACATAAATACCATCATTAGCTAGGATACCTTCGCCGGGGATGGTTACACATACAGGTACGCTGTTTGTAATATCAATTTCCATCAGCGCTTGTGCGTAAACCGAAACATTACCAGTTCCTGATGAAGACGGTACAGTTGCCGTAAATGTAGTCGGGCCTGTGACGGTGATTGTGTAAATGTTGTCTGTGCCATTGCCAGACGTGTAGTCCAAAAACACGCGAGCGCCGGTTGTAAGCCCATGTCCAGCAGCAACAGTAACAGTAACAGTCGTTGTTGAAATACTGTATGTGCCAGCTAAAACTACATTATTGGCAAAAAATACATTTGCAGGCGTGCCTGACGATGTATTAGAAACAACCGCACCTTTTAATCGGCAACGAGTGCTAATGCCTACGCTAGACGCGCTGGTCTGAACGTGAAACGACTTAACATCAGTTTGCATCATAATTGATTACTCCTTAAAAGCTGGGGGCCGAAGCCCCCAATAAATCAATTAATCAAAGTTACCGTAGGGGTAAGCAGTCGTAGAACCAATGTTGTTGTCTGGCTGGGTGTAGCGCAACGAGAAGTTGAACTTGCCGCCGGTAGGAGCTGCCACGGATGTGCCGGTAATCGACAACGTAACCACGACTTGCGACAGACCGGGTTGACCATTATTAACAACGATGTCAGTTGTGGTAGACAACAGGTTAGTCAACTGGGTTGCGGTGTAAGTGATTGACTTACGACCAGCGGTACCAACAGTCGTGGTGCCCAATTGAACAGTGCCATAAGCGGCGGTGCCGCCTGCCAAAGTCACGCCGTTAGAAACAAACAAGCTCACATCGGACAGCGTAGCGCCGCTTTCACCGGTAATAGCCAAGATGTAATCAAGGGTGATATCTTGGATTGTGCAGCCTGTGGGCAGATAGAAAATAACGCCACGATAAACTTGGGTGCTAACGTCTGTAGCAGGGGAAGCTGTTGTGGCGGGGTAGCCAGTAGAAGGAGTATAAAGTTGGGCGGGAAGATTAGGAATCCCGTTGGAAAAAACAAACTGACCCGAACCGCCGGAATAACCATTGGTACTAGAAGTTGTGTTAGAGAGGTCAATATAAGCGTCTTGAACCAGCTCGGTATAGCCTACGTTACGCAGGGGGCCAAAACGATTATCGCCCGATAGGATCGGGCCTTCAAATGTGGAACGTGCCATGACAAAAAGTCCTTATGCAAAAGTCCCGTTACCAATTGTTGCATCATCTGCTGGGGCAGTCCGGTAACGGTAATCACCCAGATGAGTTTAAATATACACCAATTTAAACGCTTGTCAATAAAAAAGGCCCCCGAAGGAGCCTTTTTTTACTCTTTTAGTAAGAGCCGTAGATTCCCAGCGGATCGCTCCAGCCGAAGCTGTAACGCTCGCGGGACTTATAACGGACGTTGCCGGTATCAAAGTCACCATCCATGCTGTTCTGGAGGGGTACACGCTCAAAGTGCTTCAAGCCGTTTGGAACGTCAGTGGTTAGGAACCATGCGTTGGTAGCGGTCAAGAAGTGATTGACGGTGTAGCCTTCTGGAATAGAACCATTGTTCTTCAGCGCGTTGATATCGTTGTTGTTAGTACCAACACGGAGTTCGGTATCCAACAAGCGAGTAGCAACGAACATCAAAGCAGGAGGAACAATCAGCTTGCGGGGCTTAGCTGCGATCAGCAGGCCACGCTCGTCTGTCCAAGCTGCGATGGCGATAACGGCGGCTTCCAAGGAAGTCTCGTTAAGGTCAGCAGGAGTAACAGGCGTATTGCCGTTTGTTCCACCGTTCACCAGCGGGTGAGCAGAGTTGAACAAAGAGACGCCATCACCACCAACGTATTGCGCGCTAAAGCCATTGTTCAAAATGGCAGCGGCTTTAACTTGCTTGGTGTATGCCATAGCACGGGCCAAACCTTTGGTGTAGCGAGCAGACAGGCTGTCGTACAGGTTATCTTCAATTGCCTCTTCGGTAATTGAGAAACCCAAAGCGATGGTTTCGTGGTTATAGCGAGCAGTCCATGCCTCTTGTGCATTGTCATACTGAATGGCTTGGCCCTCATTCTTGACGGGTGCAGCAGAGAAGCCGGAAAGCTTCGTCTCTTCTTCAAAGCTACGCTCCGATGTCTCGGTTTCGTAGATTTCTTTATGCTCTTCGCCGTAGCGGGCATATTCCAGACCAAACAAAGCATTCAGTCCGGGGAGCAGCTCTTTAAGTAGCTGTGCGCGTGAAATAGCCATTTTTAATTACTCCTTAGGCGTTAGCGGTAGCGTTGTAATACATATGCTGACCAAAGTTAATCTTCACCAGAATCTCAGGATAGTTGGTGAAGGAAACAGTGGAACCGCTCGGGATTGCCGTAATTGCTGTACCAGCATTCGGGATAGACGGAGTTGTGTTCAACGTAGCGGAAGTACCGCCAGAAGCAACTGCGCCAGTCGAGAATGTACCGGTAGGAACCAACAAGCCGTTGGTGTTGGTGTAGCTAACTTCAGCGCCAGCCAAGACCGCGCCGGATACACCGGAAGTCAAGGTAACAGTCGTAGAAGAAGAGCTGCCAACGCCGCTGTAGCTATAGGCTGTGTCTGTTTGCAAACCAATAACACGCAGGGGGAAGGTGTTAGTGGTAGCGGGGCTTGCGGTCAGACCCAAAGCTGCGATAGCGGAGTTACCGGTAGCGGTGCTACCAGCGTTGTCAACCAATTGCAGGTTGTAGCCAATAACTGGAGTGCTTGCCGAGGCAATGGTTGTACCAGACGACACAACAGCAATCTTGAAGATTGTGTCAGGATCATCGGTAACGATTGCAACTGCGTCACCAGCCAAGGTACCAGCGGGCCAGTACTGAGCAAAGGTCTTTTGCTTGGTAATGGGGTTGGTATAAGAGCAACCAAGGAATACGCCAACTGGGATTTTGCCGGAAGCAAACGAGTTTGAAGTCAAAGTCGTGCGACCGATAAAGCCACCAGTTTGGTAAACCAAGTCACCATAGAAGATACTTGTGTTGTATCCGAATGCAATGGGAAGGTTACGGGTAGAACCCGCGAACACTTGCCCGCCGATCAAATTGACCGGCTTTAGCCCGTAAGGGGCCGGAACCGTAGGATATGCCATAAAAACTCCTAAATTTATTTAACACCAGCACCAAAGGATGTACCCCGAGTACTAGAAGATTTGCGTTCACTAAACTTTGACATACGTGGATCGCTGTCCCGCATGAAATTGTTGTCCACTGATTCCATTTGAGCTTGGTTTTGTTTGGCGTAATAAGCATTCATGGCGTCTACTTTTTCCTTGGAGTTTCTGCATAGCATTAATCCTCCCATTTCAACATTACCACTTGTGGTGCCTTCCAACATAAGCTCTGGGTGGTCAACTGCCTTTACCGGTTCCCATCCATCACGGCGTTTACGTGAAACGTTCGTTGGATCGGACTGTCCAAGAATATGAGTCGCTATCCAGCGAAACTCTATTCCGGGTACAGGCGTCGGATCTGGCAATGTACTGGATGGCTTATATTCGTAGCGCATCTCTTTATCGCGTGAAATCAAATCTCGTTGTGTGCGTGTATCAGCCATTACTATTCTCCATCTTTGCTACTTGTGCAGCATATTGCTGCGGGGTTAAACCAAACTTTTTAGCCAAAGCTAATTGCGTCGTTGTCATTTGGATCCGTTTGGTTCCAGATGACCGCGTTGCTGGTGCAACTACAGAAGCAGGTCGTCGATTAGTCTCGGTTTTACCGAACACTTCCGGGAACTTGTTCTTCACGCGAGCATCAATTTGCTCGTAATACTCGTCACTGCGCGGGTCAATACCCCATTTCACTAGTTTTTGATGCAGCCCTAATGAAAAGCTGGTAACTTCCTCAAAACCGTCCGCCCCAAACCACTGGTTTTTTGCTTGCCAGCGCAAGGATTTATCGTCGGGTTGTTCCGGTTTTTGAATGAATTGTTCGGGTTGTATCACATCGCTTGCAGTTTGTAAAGGCTGCGGGCGATAATTTCTGATACTCTCCATTTTCCATTTAGCATCAGTTAATGCTTCTTGGGCAGATAGTATTGCATCAGCATCGTAAGCTTCTTGGGCGGCTTTATACTCCCGGCGGGCTTTTTCATACTCTGCTTGGGCGGCTCCCAAGGCGGTGGAGGCAATATTGCGGGTGCCCTCTTCCACATAACCTTTGAGCTGTTTGTTTTCTTGCAACAGTCGCTGGGTTAGTTGCTCCAACTCCTGCTTTTCGCGCATAGTCGCCTCTTTGGCTCGGCGCTCATCATGGCGGGAATGGGTTAATTCCTTAATACGCTTTTTGACGTTATCGGAATATGACTCAATCTCCTCATCCGTAGGGTCGGTTACTTCTTTTTCCAAAGGTTTGCGACCTTGATCTTGCTCGGGAGTATCGTCCACGATATCAATTTCAAACTCTTCACCCTTGGTTTCAACTTCATCGGGGAATTTAAATTCATCCATGATTTTTCCTTTTATGCGCGGGTAATACCACGGGGATCATCTACTGTTGCTTCCACTTGATCATCATTAATTACGCGAAACTCTTTTCCGTATATCTTTAAGCGCGTACCTGCGTATGCGCGGACAATAACAAAATCTCCTTCCTTAGCCCAAGCTCCGGTGGGAAACTTGACAGGATCTTTATATGCGTCTGGGCCTAGCTTCATAACAAATAAAACAGTGGTGCTGTTTTCTTCGTTACGTACATACTCGCTGGGCTTAACTAAGTCCAGTTCCGTGCCTACATATTTATTGGAAACATCCGGCACTAAACAAAGCAATTTAAACCCAGTTGGTTGCGGGAGCATCGTCGCCTTTTCTTCGGACGTTGCCTCCGGTTCGGGAGTATCTTGTGACTGGATTTCTTTTGGGAGCGTGAGCCCCGGCGGAAGGATAAGGTTAGTCATCTTCGTGTTCAACTTTCTCAAGCAGGGCCAGTAAATAAGACTCTGCGGTAGCTAGGCCCTGAATAACACCGCAAAGTTTTTGATACTCCTCGTAACTTTTACAGGCTCCGCCAGCCATGTCATCTGCATAGTTGTTCATATCTATGCGGAGTTTTTCCCGTAGTACGCGAGCAAAATCTTGAATCATGTTTCATCCTTCTTATTGAGTAGGGTTTGTGCCATCTCATGCTGTTGTTGAGCTTTTTTAGCTGCAACGTCCAGCCCCATTTGCATACCGGCTTGCTCTTGTTCGGCCTTGTGCTTGGCAATCTGCATGGCGGTCTGGGCTTGGGTTTGTTGGCGCTGGAAATCGTGCCTTGAGCGGGACTCTTGGATCTTTGCACCCATTTTTGTGCCTTCCAATTGCATTTTTGACCGCAATTCGGCGTTTTTGCGCTCGGTTTCTTTGGCCTTTTCTTGGATAGAAAGCGACAGTTTTTGTGTGTTTAAACGGTCATTTAGCTGTACTTTCTGGGCTTCAAGCTGCAATTTTTGCTGTTCCAGCTGGAATTCCTGCTGAATTTGCTGAGCTTTAAGTTGAAGCTCCTGTTGCTGCATTTGCAGCTGTTGTTGCTGCATCTGAACCATAGGATCTTGGGATTGCTGCTGGGCCATTTGCTGGGAATGCTGCTGCTGGTTGATTTGCAAAGCCTGTTGTGCGGCCTGAGCCAGCATTCCGGACAATGCATATTCAATTTGCGGGTCGAGCTTGTCATCTTGCGGGGGAAGAGACATACCAAGCTGGGCTTCAACTTGCTTGCGGTATTGATATCCGGCGTGCTGTGCAATATGGGCCATGATCGCGCCTTGGATTGCTTGAGCTTGCGGGTTTTGACCAATCAATTGCTGAACAATTGGATCTTTAAGCAAAGCCATATGCACAGCAATATGTGCTGAATGGTCTTGGTTTAGGAACGCTTTTAAAGGAACTCCTTTAAGCACGTTCATATTTTCCGTTACGGGGTCGGTGATATTTTCATCATCGGGCAACGGAACCAATTTATCGGGGTTTTTGATACCCAAAATCTCCAGCATGTTGCGGTGGAGCTGCGGCATATTGTAGATATTGGGGGCCGACTGGGCCATTTGCATCACAGCCTGATACTGGACAACCCGCTGACTTAGGGTTGCTGCATTGGGATCTGATACAGGAACAATATCTACGTGCTGGTAGTCGCTCTTCTTTGCGCTGCGGTCAGCACTGCCCGGGTCATAGTCATAGTCTGCTGGAGAATCATCGCGGATGATCTCAGCCAGAAGGCGTAGTTCTTGTTTAAACGAATAATGCAGTCGGGCTTGGACTGCGGACATGACTTTGAGTTGTCGCTCAAGCAAAGCCAGCGTGGTTCCCACAGGAGCTTGGCTGGACATATCGCTGATCTGCATATCCGCCGTGGCAGCAAAGCGTCGGCCTTCTTCAACAATGTTGTTGAGCAAGGTGTACAAAACTTGGCTTGGCTCTTTGTAAGGTAGCGGCAAGATATTGTCCCGCAGGGCTCCAGATCCAATATCCACATCACGGAACTCGCCCGGTTGGATTGGGGTATCGTCACCTTTGATACGCAGTCCACGGGATTTCAGTCCGCCCGGAAGGTTGCTTAGGGTTCCTGCATCCACCAATTGGCGCATAATGCTTGTTGCAGACTTAGCAAAACCACCGATAAGATGGAACAAACCAAATCCATAGGCTCCAAAGCCGGGGATGTATTGGTAATGAACAAAATGCTGGCGTTTAAGTTTTAGCTTATCGTCCTTGAGCCAGTTGCGGCGAATAGACAAAACGGTATTACTGCCTTTGATCATTGTGACCACATAAGGCAAAGCAATACCTGTTTCTCCATCTTCGTCCTCATCCTCGTCGCCGGGGATTTCTAGGTCTGCGTGGCATTCATAAATGGTATAGCGGTCATCGTTTAAATCACGAAAGCCTGTTTCGCTGTCCTTGGCTTTCTGGATATTGGTGACTTCGTTTAAAGGGTCGGGCAGATCCACGTCCATGTAAAACCCGGCGCGCTGCAACTTAACAATCTCGTTCTTTGTTTTGCGCATCACATGGGTAACACGGTGGCAGGTATCCAGCTCGGTCGTTCCATAGGGAAGCAACATATCTTCCGCAGGAATAAACATGGATACTTGGCGTCCCAAGCTGGGATCAAAGTAAACCTTTTTAAACGCAGAGCCGGTAGCTGGCAAGCTCCAAAGCATTCGCTCCTGCTCCGGACGGAACTCGCGCATTACTTCCGTAAGCTCATAGTTCATGTCCTCTTCTACCCGCTGGGCGGCTTCTTTCTTCTCTGGGGTCTCTTGCCCAATGATTTTGGTACGCACCGGCCCAGCGGCGGGGAACATCTCGGTGATGGTTTCTGACTGGAACCTTACAACCGCTTCAGTAATCATGGGATGGAAAACGCCGGAGGCACCATTCCAAGGCTCAGTTCTCTCTTCATACTGAAGGCCCATTAGCTTTAAACCTTCGGTATAAGCCTTCTCCCAGTCTCTGCGACTGTTGCGGTCATTATCAATATCACCGGCAAGATCAAAAGCAAGCGTTTGTAAAGCCGAAGGGTCAATCTCTTCAGCTAGATTTTCATCAAACCCATCATCTATCTTGATATCAATATCAAGCGGGCCTGCATGGATTTGTACTTCATCATCGTCAATAATCTCAACCTCAATAGGTTCACCCTCTTCTTGATCCATGCCCACGGGCGCTTGATACAAGCTCTTGTCCATATTGGTAGCCATAAATATCCTTAGTAATATTCGTACTTACGTTTAATGTAAAAGGGTTCATCTTTTTCATCGGTTTCAATCCGGATAAACCCACCTTGGCGAAACTTCATTAAAGCTTGGCTGCTTGAGTCAACCAAGTCGTCATGTTCGCCATTAGGAAATGACGCAAGCTCGTCCATAACTTCTTCAGCCCAGCGAGTCTCCGGACACCAAACAACGCCGGAGGCAAACAGGTCTGCAATGGAATTTACACGGGCTACCTTGTCATTACCTTTTCCCGGGGTGTATTCTGACAAAGGAATGCCCATTTGTCTCATCTCATAGATCAACGGAGCCCCTGCAGCGCGCTTTTCCACAATCAACATATCAGGCTCATATTCTTTATAAAGATCCATAGCCTTAGCTTTTAGCTCTGGAAACTCCATCCTAGCTTTAAACGCATCAAGCAAAATGATATTGGTTTTGTCGTTGCCTTGCTGATCGGGATGTTCAAAAACTCCCCACGTTGTACAAGCTGAGTAGTCTGCACGATTATTCTTTTCAAAAGCGGTATCCCATGACTGGATGATGTAGTCACACATTGGGGGTCTCTTCTCCTCCCATATGCGCCATTGATCCCTTTTGATGATCGCGCCTTCATTGCCAGTTGGATTTTGTTGGTACTGAGCTTCCCACTTAGATACAGGAATCTCCGCCTTGATAGCTTCTAGCTCCGCCTTTGACCAAAATGCGGGCCATAGCGGGGTTCCAGATGGAAGAATAGCGGGGAACTCAATAACCTCCCAGTTATCTACCCCATCATTTCCAGACTTCTTCAATATCTGCCCGGTCAAGTCCCGCTTAGCCCATCGGGTCATAACAATAATAATTGCTCCATTAGGCTGGAGACGCTGCCTTGGCCCAGATGTATACCACTCATACACCTGATCAAACACCGCTGGATTGTTTTGCTTTGCTTCCTGCTCTGAATGTGGATCATCAATAATCAACAGGTCTGCGCCCTTACCAGTCACAGCACCTCCCACACCAATAGCAAAATAGTCCCCACCCTTGTCAGTGTTCCATCGCCCCGCTGCTTTGGAATCACTGGATAGCTTTAAGTTAAATATCTTTCCATAAGGCTCTGAAGCTACAAGGTTACGTACCTTACGCCCAAACCCCGTTGACAGCTCCGATGTGTGTGCTGTCTGGATAATCTTCTTATGGGGAAATTTCCCAAGGAACCAAGCTGGCAACAAATAAGAAGCAAACTCGCTCTTTGTATGCCGGGGTGGCATATTAATAATCAACCTTTTAAGCTCACCCCTAGCTACTCGCTCAAAGGCATCTGCCATGATTTGATGGTGTTTACCAGATATAAACACAGGCCACATTTGTTTTACAAAAGGCAAAAATGATTCTTTGCATCGCTCAACCCTATCCATCTCCAGCAAAGCCATGATCTTGGCTCTCTCGGACTCTGGCACTTTATCCACAATAGCCATGTAGTCCATCACCTCTTGAGAAGTCAATAAAGTCATAGCTTGGATATTTCCTTCACGGACTGATCCACCAACTTGATGGAACGGAACTTATACGGCTTAAGCTCAATCAATCCATCTTGCTTTAAACGATGAACAATCCTGTGGATGTTGGACTTTGAAGACAAACCAATACTCTTGGCTATCACCTGATAACTAGGTGATACCCCGTGTATACGTATGTAAGCACGTATAAAGTCAAGTACAAGTTGCTTGGTCATTTAAACATCATAAGAACGTTCGTAGACTATACCACAAAAATATATATACCCAAATATATATACCCCGGGGGGGTGTTGAAACAAAAGAGATGGGGGTGGGTTCACTATGTATCGTTTGAGAGGATTAGAGCGTAACTGCGCGCGAGGCCCAAGCCGTCAAAAGAGGGGGGTGGGGTACCGGTGGGTCAACCCCTGCCCCTTGCCGTTTAAACGCTAACCCTTCAGAAGCTTAAGGTGTCCGGACAATTCCCGCTTTAACTGCTCTGCCGTTGCTGGCGTCTCTTCTTTGATAGGCTGCACTGTAAAGATACCGGCTGCTCTGCCCATAAGCTCCAGTGCTTTTAGTTTGCTGCCCTCTTGCTTGGCGTTCTTGGTCAGTGCCAACAATTGCCTGAGCACATATCTTTTTGTCGCTGCTACGTCCTCTGTGAGGTGCTCTACTGTTTCCCCCCATGCATCCTCTAGCATCTGTCCGATTACTGGATGTCTTGTAAGCTTGTATGCGTTTGAGCTAATCACCCTGTCACTGCTCCGGTCGTCTGGGTATGCTTCTCTATAAGCATCGGCATTAGTCTTACCGGCGATCTTGGCTGCAACGAAAGCCAATTGTTTAGCGGTCAACTTGCGTTGTGCTTTTATTGCCCTTACTGGTGGAGCATCAGCAGACTGGGCTAACCGTTCCGCTTCGCTAATCTCGGGGTCTTCAAAATCAGTATCTTGCGAGTGTTCCTCTTCCTGCTCCTCTAGTGCTTGCAGATACTCCGCTTGCGTTGTGTGTCCCATGGTTTCCCCCTATGTTTAAACAGTGATCTGTACAAGTGTACAGCACTGTACGTAATTGCAGTACTGTTCGCATTATAAGTTATCCACAGCCCCTGTGCATAAGTAAGTTATCCACAGCAAATTGTGGATAAAGTTGTAAGTTTCACGTAAGTTTCACGTAAGAAAGGCGATAGAGCGACTTTAGCGCATAGGTCAAGGGGTAGGGTGCTGAGACCCCTTAAAGTGGCTAGGATCCGTTCAAGTTTTGGCAATTAGACGCCTTTGTGACACTTGATGGCACAGTGCTTGCTACGCGCGCATCACGCGATCTATTCAGTGTTGGATCGCCCATCAATTTAATAACCCCTTGGTTTAGTCAACTAAATATTGAGGGGGTTTACACGGAGATATTGTTTTACCTATAATCTTTACCGTGCAATGTCGCACAGTAACGGAGATCCAAGGTATGTACACCGCACAGATAAACCCCTTCGGTAACGTGATCGTCTGCAAGGGCGATACGGTACGCAATAGCTACCGCATTATTTTCACCGGCACCTATGCCGAGTGCCTCAAAGTAAAGGCAGGTGCAGTATGAAGCTTTATAATACCCGCGAGGAATGGCTAAACGCCGCAGTCGCTGAATTCGCCCCTATATTTGCCGCTCAGGCTAAGCCCATCGCTAGCAAAGTGCGCGTGACTTGCGGCTTTCCCTCTACCGCTAAGCGCTCCGGCGCCATTGGTGAATGCTGGGCCGATACCGCCAGCGCTGACCGCGCCATGGAGATCTTGATCTCCCCCACTATTGCAGACCCCCATCGCGTTGCCGATATCTTGGTGCATGAGCTTTGCCACACCATTGCAGGGGCGATGAATCACGGCGTTAACTTCCGGCGCGCAGCCGATGCCATGCACTTGCTTCCCTCTGCGACCAAGGGTTACAAGGCCACTACCGGAGGCGATACCTTCCGCGCCGCCTTCGGGGCAATTATTGAGGGCTTGGGCGATTACCCGCACGCTGAGCTTTCAATGTCCACGCGCAAGACTCAGGCCACGCGAATGCTCAAAGCGATCTGCCCTTCGTGCGGTTACACCGTCCGACTGACCGCCAAGTGGGCCGCTATCGGTCTGCCTACCTGCCCAACCGATGGCGATACCTTTGCACTTGGAGCTTAAATCATGGCTAACGATATCTCTATTGATCTCCGCCTTGTCCCCCTTGCCGTGCTGCACGGCGCTTGGCTGAAGGCGCACCCCGACCGGACTTTTACGACCAAGGCCGCCGCTTGCGACTTTATGGCTAACCAAATTCGCCAAGGCTATTACACACTGGCGGACGTGAAGGCCGCGCAGCCGGTGCCGCCGCCCAGCGCGACCAGTGTTGCCAACGGTATTAGGGACGCGATCGACATTACCCAGCAGGTCGCGCCGGTCGCCGCCGTGGCTAATCGGGCCGAACAGAATGCATTGGACGCGCAGCACCGCCTCTCGCTTGCGCTGGATCGTATCGACATATTGGAACAAAGCGCGCCCGCCGTTGAAGGTGCATTGCAAGCAATCAGCGAAACCATCAAGGGATTGGGCCGCACGGTAGAGGCCGCCGCCAAGATTGACCCTGCAATTGTCGCGGGCCAAGTGACCGCCGCCGTGCGTGATGCGTTTAAACCATTCGCCGAGACGGTCGCCGCCGCTGGTGCGCAAGCCGCCATTGGTGCCATGGTCGCAGTCTCTAAGGTGCAGACGGTGCCGGTATCGCAAGCTTTCGGTGTTGCAGTGATGGACGCCTTGGGCCGTGAGATGATGGTCGATCTTTATGATGATGCCAGTAGTCCCGCGATTGACCCCTCTTTTATTTGGACTGAGGGCATTTTGCGTCACTTGCTATTGTCTCAGTCGACCGGTGAAAACGTATGGTTTGGAGGCGAGAAGGGCACCGGCAAAACGCAAACCGCCCAGCAATTTGCAGCGCGCACCGGTCGCGGGTTTGTACGTGTCAACTTCCACAAATACACGACCAGCGAGGACTACATCGGCGCGATGGGGCTGGAAAACGGTGCTACCGTGTTCAAAGATGGCGATTTTTTGCGCGCCTTCACAACGCCCGCCACAGTAATCTTGCTAGATGAAATCACCAACGCCGACCCCGCAGCGCTTGCGACATTGAACGGCTTTTTAGAGCCCAACAGTGCCGTCTCTTATGGTGGGGCCGTGCGCCGCCGTGCCGCCGGTGTATTGGTGTTCGCTGCAGACAACACCTTGACCAATGGAGACGAATCGGGCCGCTATGCCGGTACGCGCCAGATGAATTCAGCGCTTGCCGACCGCTTTAGCCGTGTGATAGCGTTTAAACACTTGGATATTACCGATGAAGTGGCTGCAGTGGTTAAGCATACCGGCTGCACCGATGATCTCGCCGAGCACGTACTAAAGGCCGTTCACGCTTGCCGGTCTAAGGTCGTTAGTGGTGATGTTATTGACGCGCCAAGCATTCGCCAAGTGATGGCATTTATTCGCGCAGTGCCGGTGCTTGGTGTTGACGAGGCTTGGGCCACTGCAATTGGTAACCGTCAACCCTCCGAAAGTGCCGCCGCTTTGGAAACAATCAAGGCTGCATATCTCAATAATTCTTTTGTCCTATCTTGTTTCTAAGGTGATCACAATGAAACGTTTAAACGGTATACAGTTTCGCGGCGCAGTGGAAAGGGCCGCATACAAAATCGCCGCCGATCTTGGTTTGGTAATCGGGCTAATGTGGAATGCTGGAATGTCCACGGCTGCAATTGACTCGACCGGTGTTATTTATCTTTCAAATGTTGCCGATGATGCAGTAGTTACCGAGGCGCTGGTTTGGAAGTATGCGGGTTTTATCCTGCACGAATTGCTGCACCGCAAGTACACCGATTTTTCGCACCGTGACGGTCGCAAATACGTGGACGCGCTGCACAACGCTATTGAGGACGCTTGGATTGAAAGCCGCGCCATTGCCAACAAACTAACCGGCAATTGTGAAAAGCTTTTGTCGGTGCTGGTTACCGATATGGTTAACAACTCACTGACTCAGGTTAAAGACTGGGCCGACCCTGCACAATATCCTTTTGCGCTTGCAGTGTATTGCCGCGACCATGCCCCCAACACGCCCCTTGCCGATGGACTGGAGCCGATATTCTCGGAGGCCAAGCGCCGGATCGCTGGGTGCTCGACCAGTGCGCATACGCTGGACATTGCCAAGTGGGTATTTGATCAATTGCAACGCTTGCCCAAGCCGCAGGAACGCAAGCCGGAACAAGGCAAAGACCAACGCAAAGACCAAGGCAAAGGCGAAGGTCAAGGCCAAGGCGAAGGTCAAGGCGAGGGTAAGGGCGAAGGTCAAGGCGAAGGCCAAGTCAATGCCCCTGAGAGCCCCGCAAAGGCCACAAAATCAAGCGATAGCACCGAGGGTGAGGGTAAGGGTGCACCTACCGACAAAATGCCAGCAAGGCCGGTCGAGAGTGCAGCGACCAAGGCGCGCCAAGTAGAGCCCACGCTGGACGGTGATAACAACGGTGGCGCGCAGGGTACGTACTCCACAAAATATGACGTATGCAGTGCCGGTCGGCACATAGGATACACCACGCGCGATATAAGCTTTGCCGCCAATGCCCGCCTACGGTATGACGTCAAAAAGCTTTTTGAAAATTCAGCGAATGACGAATGGCAACACAACCGCCGCGCTGGATCGTTGAACGTGCTCGCGCTTCCCAAGGTCGGCAATAGCGACCGACTGTTTAAACGCCGCCTTGAGACTGAGGGTGTCGATAGCGCAGTGGTGATCTTGCTGGACGTGTCCGGATCCATGTTCACCGCCCGCGCGCTGCGCGATCAAAATAACCGCAAGGTGTTGGATGGTAATGGGGGTATCGTGACTTATTGTTTTATGGATCACGCCGTTAAAGCTTGCGCCGCCTTGCTGGATACCCTAAGCCGCGCCGGTGTCAAGGTCGCCATTCACACGTTCGGTAGCGATACCGCAGTGTTTAAGCCCTTTGATATGCCAACGCCCAAGGCCATGCAGCAATTGGCGCGGGTCGGCGCAGGTGGCGGGACGAACGATTACACCGCGCTGCGCTATGCACATGAGGCGCTGCACTATCGCCCCGAGGAACGCAAAGCCGTGTTCGTTATTACTGACGGTATCGGAGACGTTGACTCGACCAAGGCGCAAGTAAAAGCCGGTGAAGCTTTGGGTATCTCAACGGTCGGTATCGGTATCGCGCACGATGTAGCGCACATTTACCAAAAAAGCATACGGATCGACAACGCCGCCGATCTAGCTAATGCTTCGTTTAAACAAATCAAACTTGCAGCATAAGGGGCACGCAATGAAGGAACTTACTAAACAGGCGCAGGAATCCGCCCACGCCAAGCTTGACATCATTATGGGGATTATCGGGCCTGACTCCAATATGGCGCTCGCTATCCTTTCATACGCGCTAATAACCGTGGCGCATGACAATCGGGTGATGTTCGCCTCGGTGATCCAAAATCTTGCGCTGCTGGAAATAATCAAACAACAAGGGGCCGATGATGCGGAATGAGACCAGTAGCTCCGAAGCGATTTTGTGGGCCGTCATTGTGCTTTGCACTGTATTGGGGGTTGTATGTGGTTTACTGTAAACAAAGGCACGACCGTTTGGGCCGAGACTGCGCACGGTAAAACCATCATTGCCCGATGCGACAGTAAAACCATGCCGGTCGCCGACCAACGAAAGAATGCGCGACTTTGCGCCGCTGCGCCCCTTTTGCTGGACTTGCTGGTAGACGCCAAGCTGGAGCCCGATCAACTGCAACGCTTGCAGGATTTATTGGCATTTATCAATGGTTCCAATACTGCGGTCAAGTGATCCGGAATTTATATGCACCGTCAACCGATACCCGAAGCTGATTACTTTGGTGGACAAGAGGCCGCAAGGCATTTATATCGAGTGGGACAATGGCTGGAGGGTAAATAAGACCGGCAAAGACGGTTACCCACGCCACAGGGGGACGTTTCAGCACATCATGAGTGCAGTGTTCAACGCAAGAAAAGGGGGATAAAGGGGGGACTTATTCCCCCTTTTTTTATTTCGCTGTATGTGCGTTTAAATGACTTTCCGGGTTCGCTGTTCCGGGGTTGTCGTTTAAACGTTAAAACGAATCTAGGTTTTCTTCGTAGGTTCCGGAGGTCTTGTTGTATAGCAGGGTTGTTTCCCCTTGGGTTCCGACCCAGCGATGGCGGCACTTCCACACTGCAATCTCTACGTGATCCTGCTTACGATGGACGGTGAGCCCGCAATCGGTCTTAGCCCACCACGCCATTGATCCGCTGATTGACATCCCATCCGGTCGGGGTTGTTCAACGCCGGTACGGTTTACCTTTGCAGGGTGAGCCACAAACCATGTATGCAGGTCGTATGCCTTGGTGAATTTTTGCACCTTGGTGAGCATTTGGGAGATGGCGTCGGTCTCTGTGGTCTCGCGCGGCAGGTCGATGTAGTTGTATGGATCAATTACCAAGCCGCGCACACCCATGCGCTTAACTGCGATCTTTGCGCGCTCCAATATTGAATCAAGGGTAGAGGGTTCCTCTCCCTGCGAATCAATGAAAATAAAATGATCGTTGACCCATTTAAACGCTTCGTCCTTTTCAAGCTGCGTCATGCGCGCTTTGCCGTCAAAGAATCTCTTTTTGGTATAAATCTCCATGAGCCGACTTATGTGGATCTCGGGCTGATTCTCAAAGCTGCACACTGCGAAAGACCATTCATTGTCCCGCGCAAGGTTCACCATTATTTGATCTACAAAATTACTTTTTCCGGATGATGGATATCCGGTCACCACGGTAAGCTGCGCCGGTACCACTGTGTAAACGCCATCAACCGACGGGTATCCCGTGCTGAGCCCCTTGCCCGTGCCACGGTCGTAGAGGCTGTTTAAACGCTCCTCGTAGGTCGTCGCCTCGCTGAGCCCCGAGACTGGATAGGGTTGTGCAGCAACAAGAACTGATTTGACTGAACTTGGTTCTGCCAAAAACAATTCGTTTAGATCCTTTGTTGGGAACTTAGCAAGGCGGCACTTGTCCTTCCCGATTCTGCGAGCCAGCTCTTCAGCGAGAGCTTGTCCCGCTACGTCTTGGTCGGTTGCAAGAGTCACGTAAGGTGCAGCAACAAGAAATTCTTCAGCGTTCCATAGATAGCTAAAACGCTTATCCTCTTCCGGCTTAATCTTGCCATCAGCTACCTTGATCGGTGCGCCACTTGGAACTGATACCACGTTGGGAATGCCAAGCTCCATCAGAGTTAGGCAGTCAATCTCGCCTTCAACAATGATTATTGGCTTTCCCTTCTCAAGCAAGTCGAGCCCAAAGAAATCATGGGCACCACCTGAATCTTGTGTAAACGCTTTATCCGGAAAGCTTCTGTATTTCACAGCGACCAGCTTACCGTCGCGGTGGTATGGGAATCCTATGGCATCGGACTGGCGGTCAAGCTTGGAAAAGAACTTGTTGGCTGCAAACAATCCCATCTTGTCAGCGGTGGCCTGAGATATACCACGGCTTGAGAGGTAGTCATAGTGGTATGACTGTAGATCTGTCTTTTGTACTTGGATTGCTTGTGCCACTTGGCGCTCCTGTTTAATTAATTTGAACTTGCTTTTTGGTTGCACTGAGCCATGCGCGGCGCAGTGATGGCAGTGGTAAACAATTGCACCGTCCTCGGTCATGCTTACCTTCATGTCTTTTGCGTTGGCTTTTTTGCGCTCGCTGGAACAATAAGGGCAAGCCATCCTGCCGCCCTTTGGGACTGCATCAATCATTTCATTGAGCCGTCCGAGTTACGTTTAAATGAACGGTTCTTTGACGGGGGTTCCAAACGCACGCCGGTCTTGTTTGATCCGCCCTTGCTTAATGCTTTTACATGGGCAACGTCCTTGCCTTTGCGGGGGACTCCATCTGCATCAAGTTTCCTACGAGCCCGCTGGCGCTCCATGCGGTCGGGATGTTCATTGCGTTCAACCTGTGTCTTGTATTCCTGTTTGTAGTCTCTAGCCATTTTTAACTCCATTTATTGCTTCATTTAAACGATTGATCGGGGACAAATGCTTTTCATCCATACAGTACCTGATGCCGTACCCGAAATCATATGTCGCAATATTTGCTGCAAACTTACGCTTGCTTACAAACCCATGTATGCGAACCTTTGATGCGCCTTGGATAGAACAAGAGACCGCCCAGTCGGTGACGAACTCTTCAACACTGTTAAAGATAATAAACCTTGGCGGGGGTGTAGTCGAGTGGGTGCTAGTCTTAATTTGTATGGTTTGACCGCAGTAAATCATGTCAACGTTCCCATCTCCTCCGATTGTTAAATCGGTGCGCAGAGGGGCGCCGATAGCTTTAGCGACCGCCACTTCACCAAGCATCCCTGCATAATGAATAGCAAAATCACCTTGGTTGCTTATGCGGTTATTCCTTACTGCATTCTTACTAAGTTGATAGCTTTTAACGCCCTCTATGAGGGCTGCATGATGAGCGGCAAGAATAAGATCCTGCGCAGTTAAATCTATGTCCATCTTTATCCTTTAACGCCCGCTTGGGCGGGCTTATTTATATTTCACCCAAAGACCCCCCTTCCCCAGTAGGAGAAAGAGAGGGATTGGTTTCACCGCCTTTCGGCATCTGCATGGCTGTAATGCCCCCTGTGCTTGCAGACTAGACCAGCACCACGGATTATTGGGAGTAGTTGCTCCGCGCCATAACGCTTACCGTGTAGCCCTTTTCTTCCACGCAGTCAGGCTGAACTCTTGTTTACGTATGGAGTACGGTGCAAACAAAAAAAGGCCGCTTGAAACTGTATCTTGGTGCAAACCCACACGATTGCTCAGTGGGCAAGATACAGACTCAAACGGCCTTAGCTTCTCAGTCGCTTTGCACGGCAACTGTTCGCACTGTATCACAAAATTGATACGAGGTGCAACAACTTTACAAAATAATTTGTTGGTGGTTGCTCACATGAAGCAGTGTGTGTCAACCAACTGATTTATCAACGAAAGGAAGTTCCTATGCGGCGGCGCTAACCCGCCGAACAACCACCAACGATCAAAGTATACAAAAGAACTCGCTTTGTGCAAGTATTTTTTTAAATGCGTTTAAACAACTATCCCGGGTAGCTCATGGGTGGCTCATTTGGTGAGCTTGGTGTAAACTGTCTACGCAGCCTTCTCCGGCTGCAACTTTGTCTGTCTCCTTTTTGGCCCTGCTCACGCGGGGCTTTTTTTTGGGAGCGACTTCAGCCATCGTTTCAACGCAGATCTCCGAGCGAGGCCGTTCCGGATCTAGATGCCAGTAGCAATGCCTCTCCTTGACCTGACGGTCGTTTGCGTAGATGTAGCCTTGCATCAAATCCAAGATCAAGCTTTCGTCCAAGTCGGGTCGCCGTGATGCATAGTAAATATGCAGAGTAATCCGCAGATCGCCCTCCAATAGCGTAGGCAACTGGGGGCATTGCTCTCTAAAAGCATCGCTGTACGTCAACGCTTTTTTGCTCTTGATTAGCCTTGGCACTGTCCCGAAGGTGACAAACCTACGTGAATTTGCCTTGCTTGCGGGCTCTCCTTCTATTACAATAGATATCACTTGATTTTTTGTGGTACTATCACTATCATTGAGTGCAGGAATCATATTTAACCTTTGGAGAACCAATGAAGATTACCAACAAGTACAACTTACCAGTGGCGCTGGTCAAAGCCATGTCCAATGATAGCTATAGCAAAGGCAAGAGCGATTACAGTGTAACAGGGCTATTGACACCGCCCCAAGTTGCATTGTTACGAGAACGTTATGACGCACAGATGGAGATGGATATCTCCGAGAAGATGTATACGTTCCTTGGGACTGCGCTGCATCACGTGATGGAGTCAACCGTCATGCCTGAGAACTGCACCTACGAAGAACGGCTCTTTACTGAGATTGATGGCACAACCATCAGCGGGGCGATTGACATCCAAGAAAAGACACCGGCGGGGACTGTGGTGTGGGATTACAAGGTGACTTCCGTTTGGTCGGTGATGAACGAAAAGACCGAGTGGGTTGAGCAGCTCAATATGTACAAGTGGTTTGTGGAGACGGTCAAAAAAGAGCGCGTGGTGGCACTGAAGATCTGCGCCTTCCTCCGTGACTGGAGCGCCAACGGTCGAGGTGAAAACTACCCCGAGGCGTCCATTGTCATTGTGGATATTCCGGTGTGGTCAGCTACCGAAGCAGAGGCATTTATTCGTGAACGTTTAAACGCACACAAGCTTGCAAAGATGAGCGCGGACTTTGGGGAAGAACCACCCCAATGCTCCGACAAGGAACGCTGGATGTCGGAGACGACGTTCGCCGTAAAGAGAGAGGGTCGCAAGACTGCGATTCGTGTATTAACCGATGCAGATGAAGCCAAGGAGATGTCAGTGAAGGAGAACGGTTATGTTGAAGTTAGGAAGGGCGAACCCCGCCGTTGCGTAGGCAACTATTGCGGTGTTGCTCAGTGGTGCAAACAATATCAAGGTGAACAAAATGAATCAAATTGACTTGCTCAAGATTAATGTTAACGAGCATACGGAGAAGAAGAACGGCCTTACCTACCTGTCATGGGCTTGGGCATGGGCTGAAGCTTTGAAGGCTGATCCACAAGCCACGTTTGAGGTGCAGATGTTTGATGGAAGCCCATTGATGCCGGTCGGCGGCACGTACATGGTATGGGTCACCGTCAAGATGTTTGAGAAGCCTATGACTTGTATGTTGCCTGTGCTGGACTACCGCAACAAACCTATACCTACGCCCAATTCATTTGATGTAAACACATCCATCATGCGCTGTTTGGTTAAGGCTATAGCACTGCATGGGTTGGGTCTGTATATCTATTCGGGCGAAGACACCCCGCCTGATGAAGAGCCGAAAGAAGTTAAGGTTGAAGAGCGCCCCAAACCTAAGACTGCACCGGATCCTGAGTGGGACAACAGTGATGCGTCCCGAGAGTTATTTGCAAAAGGCATGATTGAGTTCACCGCCACCTGCCAAACGGTTGAAAACTTAAGCGGCTATTGGACTGCAAACCATAGGCAGCTTGAGTCTTTGAAGCGTACACACCCCGCGCTATACCAAGAGGTGCTAACCAAGTTCTCCGAGTTGAAGAAATTATTTAAGGAAAAAGCATGAAGACATACGATACCCCATACAAGCCCCTGCCCGACAAAGGCAGTTTAAACAAGGCTGCTAACAAAACCAACCCCAATGCAGCTGACTACTGGGGGGAGATCCGGATCAATCTCAAAGACATGACTGCGATTGAGGTTGAGGATGGATGCCACATTGTTAAGTTGAGCGGATGGAAGAACGTGGACAAGAACGGTCGCACCTATCTTAAATTGCAGGTGAACCGCTGGGTGCCTGAGAACAAGTCTCCCGAGCCCAAGCCGCAGCGTCACCAAGACGATGACTTTAGTGATCAAGATATCCCCTTCTGATCATGCCGCTTCAATTTGAATGCCGAAAGATCGCGTTGAAACAAGACCGCACAGGTTTTGTTTTGACGGTCGCTATGCACCCTGATGAAGTTCCGGAGGAGTTACTGCGGGACTTTGTTGGGTCAAGATACGCTTGTGTAATGGTGCGGATCAAAGACGATGAGTCTCCCACCATTTACAACAACAGAGTTAAACAGGCTGGGATTTTATGCCGTAGCCCTCACTTCCAAAACTTTTTGTACTCAAGTTATGGAGATGGCGCGGGAGCCCCGACCGAAGATTGGACTGCATCCATGTTGTGCAGCTTATGTCAAATTGAGTCAAGGTCTGAGTTAAACGGCAACGCTGATGCGAAGCAGTTGTTTGATGACCTGATGGCTGAATACAGCGAATGGAAACCTAATGCAACGTCCTTCTAAGAAGTTAAAACCGTTTATCACTTACCTTGAGGATAGTGACCATGCGCGTTTAAAGAAGTTTGCCAAAGCCAAAAAAATGACGATGGCTAAGGTAATACGAGAGGGGGTGCTAATGCGAATGGCTGGAGAAAACCCATACCTTGTGGGCAACAACGATGCTATTTCAAGCGCCCAAGTAGCAATACTAAAACACACTGCGTCGCAGATGAAGTTCCCAAGCGGTCAATCGTTTGGAGAATTGATGTGTGACGAGTTGTCCAAACTTTATTTAAAGGAATAGCGTGAAAGTTCTACACGGAAAACGCAACCAATGTTCCGGATGTAAGCAGTACTTCAACAGTAATACGCCGTTTGAGATGCACCGTACAGGCAAGTACGGAGTTGACCGCCGGTGTAGAACCCCCGAAGAAATGACTGCATTGGGAATGAGTGTAAACGATGATGGATTTTGGATTAGCCAAAAAATGACCAAACAATTTTTTAAGAAGGATGAAGAATAATGTTTTCTATTTTTAAACAAGCCGACAAAGTTAAAGAGTTACGTGTTGCATTGAGCCAAGCTTTTCTGGATATTGATGATTTAAAAAATCAACTTAAAGAAATGAATGAGCGCATTGATGAAGTAATGACAAAAACTTTAAACAAAGTTCCTAGCAGCAAAGATGCATTCAAAGCGGAAAAGGATTTGGAGCAAAAGAAAAAAGCTTTGGAAGAGAAAAAACGATTGCTGCGTAACGCAAAGGCGCGAGCCAAGTACCACCAAGAAGATAAGTTTAAACGTTTCAACAAACGTCGGGAGAAAGCAAATGCACAAAATAAAGTTTCTTGATTTTTTTAAAAAGCCTTTTGCTAAACCAACACCGCTGGAGATTATTGCAGCGGAGTTGGCTGAGGCGCACATGGAAAAGCTATCCGCTGAAACTGCGGTTGAGTATGCCCAATCAATTGTTGATTACAACTTAGCTCGCATTAAGCGTTTAAATAAACATTTGGATGACTACAAAGGAGAGTAGTAATGAAAGATGCAACGATTAATGAAACGATCGACCCCACATGGATGGAGCGCACAGGCGGCTACGCAAAGGACATGACGCTGCGCGATTACTACGCTGGGCTTGCATTGCAGGGATTCCTCGCAGATGGCATAGCCCCAAACTGTGAAGCATTAACTATTGCGAAATGCAGTTTTTTAGCAGCAGACGCAATGCTTGAGGAGCGCAGCAAATGAACTGGACACCTGAGCAGAAATGGAAAGTCATACAGGCATGGTTGTACGCATACGACCAAGGCATACACAAAGACTACGAGCAGCAACTCATACTGGCTATCAAAGGAGAAGCACAATGAACGAAGCAGACGAAAAATACATGGCGGTGTATGTGGAAGAGGAAGAGATGCACGACCCATACGAATTCATCGGTCAGCAGATCAAAGGCATCATTGCATTCGCAGCTATCGTGACTGGTGTGTGGATGCTTGTTGCAGCGGTGGTGGTGAGATGAACATCATTGAACTAGCAAAGCAAGCCAATGGTGAACCCGCATGGAGTGGCGGCATTGAATGGCACTGGGATGAACTGCAAAAGTTTGCCGCCTTGGTAGCAGCGCATGAGCGTGAAGAGTGCGCGCAAGTGTGTATACGGATGGCTGATCGCTGTGATGACCTACGCAAAGCGGCGCTTGAAGTGGCAGCAGAAAATATCAGAGCAAGGAGTACAAATGATTGACAAGGAAACGCTATGGGCGGGTTCGCCTGTACCCGTGAACGACCACAACTACAAATGCAAGTGTGAGGACTGCATCATCATCTGGTGGTTGAAAGCCGAGAAAGAAGTTGTTGCCCTACACAAAATACTTGAAGGGCAAAAGCAAAAGTGGGTAACGATGGTAATGGTTGAGGGCATCTCGCAAAGTAAGTGGTACACAAATGAAGCAATCAAAGAAGTCAAAGCACTTTGGGCCTCATGCCAAGTACCTGACTCACACCTTGAAGACCCTGACGACATCTTGCCTAAGTTGCTCAGATATACACAAGCAATTGATGCTGGCTTGAGAGAGAAAAATTGGAACGCATTTGTTTTTGGAAACCGCTTTGAAGAACACGCTGGTTTATTACACACCGAAGGAGAACAAGAAATGAACATCATTGAACTAGCAAAGCAAGTTGGGTTTCAAACAGATAACGCAGGTGTATGGGTTGACGATTCATATATTGAAGATCAACTTGAAGCCTTTGCCAAGTTGGTAGAAGCAGCAGTCCGTGCCGATGAGCATAAGAGGACTTGTGCATTTCTGCGTCAAATGCATGATGTTTATTCAATGGCAAGTTATCCACCAAGGGGAACAACATGACAGGCTACGAATCAAAGCGCGCAGCAGCGCGGGACAAGCTGTTGGACAATGACGATACGCAGGTATGCCAAGACGATACGCTGACGATTGCATACCAAAGCGGCTACTACGATGGAAAGAAGGCAGCAGCGCAGGAGCCTACCAAGTATTCTTTCAGAGCACATTGGGAGGCGGATGGTTGTATCGGCGTGGTCGCGGCTATTGAGAGGTTAGATGGTGGTGTTCATTTATTGAAGGACACCATTGACGCACCACAGCCAGTGCAGGAGCCTGTGGCGTATCTTTGTAGCCCAGACAAAAACGGTTTGTTCGGTTTACCGACAGCGGACAAGGCTTGCAAAGATTGTTTTCCTGTTTACACCACCCCACCACAGCGCCCTTGGGTGGGGCTGACGGATGAGGAGATTGACCAAGGCTTGTTGCGTACATCCTATGCCATGAAGACTGCTGAAGCATGGAGAGAAGGTGTCAGATGGGCTTACCATCAACTAAAGGAGAAGAACAATGGGTGAACAACTAATACCAAAGCTGGACAGGATTGGCGCGGAGGCTGGCATCAAGCAGATGACGCCCGAGATATATAACTTTGCCCTGCGGGTGCGTGCTGATGTGGTAGCACAGTGGCCTGAGCGCCCTTGGGTAGGGCTGACGGATGAGGAGATTGCTGCGTTTGATTGGAACCACGCGGTTGTGGATGCTGAATGCGTCCGCGCTATTGAAGCCAAACTCAAGGAGAAGAACGCATGACTGACGTACACGAAACGATGAAAAAAGAAACGCTAAAGCTGCAAGCAATTGCAAAGGAGGCGAAGCTAGAGTTGACGCCCGAGCTGCGTATGTTTGCATGGCTGATTAAACACCACGCCCTGATTGATTTTTGGGAATCAGCAAAACGTCAAGTGGAGTACCAGCAAGATATATTAAACAAAGCGCAGGAAAAGGAAACAAAATGAAACAAGAAGACATTGAACTCATCGAGATGCCGAAAAACAAACGGCACTTGTTCGGCGGCAGGGAAGTAATCCTTGGGCCTGTAGGTGAAAAGAAGCGCTTGGGGTGGGTATACAAAGACACCGGACTACCGCCTACTGAAGAAGAGACCAACGCCGTATTGGCGCAGGAGCAACGGAAATGAAACAAGAAGACTACAACGAAATGGTTAAGCAGTTTGAACTTAAAGACAACGTACAAGTGGAGGGCATCACTGCAGATTACGTTTGGTACAACACGCAAATCCTGACGCAAAAGATGCAGTCATGGCAGCGCGATTTTGAAAAGTTAGCCAAAACAATGGAAGATCGCCATAACGAACACTTGCACATGATTGGCGACTTGCTAAGGCAAAACAAATATCTCAAGGACAAGCTCAAGGAAAAAACACATGACTAAACCCAAAAAAATTTTGATTGAAAAAGCAAGATCAAAATTAGATCACAGCGCTAAAGTTTTAAAGGCAAACGAAATCCTTTGGAATGATCGTTGGAAGGCGCAGCCAAATCCATTTGTCCAAATTGCTGACTACACCTCAGAAGAACAGCGGGCAATACGCAAGCCCATCATTGATGCTTGGATAGAAGCCCGAAATAAATATGACGATTTAAACGTTTAATTTAGGAGCGCGCGTGAAGCCAAAGTATTTAATAAGCAAAGGCTGGGAAGGATTTGCTGACCGCTTGCAATGTTTGTCATACTGCCTGTCTATGGCAAAGCTTTTCAATAGAACGCTTTATGTGGATTGGACTGACACCATTTGGAGAGATGGGTTTTACAAATATTTCCATTGGGTTGATTTGCCAAACATATCAAACGTTGCAGTCATTGATGAAGAGCTTGATGTGTATCCTCATTTTTGGAAACACAAATTAATTTTGCCATCCAATGAATGGGTTTACGACATTAAAGAGCAGTTGGAATTTGATCCCAAAAAGGATAGGCACTACGAAGGTGTTTGGGTTCAATGTGGAATTGGCTATAGAGAATACGATATGCCTGAGTTATGTAGGCATTTGCGACTTAATAAAAATATAGCCAAAGAGATACCGGTAACTGACTCAGATATGCCTGTTGTACATTTGCGTGGAAACGACAGAACGTTTACACAAGACCAATGGGACACCATAAGAAAGCTGGCACCAATTGCTTTGATTGTTTCAGATGATGCCAAGCTTGTCCGCCGCTGGCTTGACGAAAGCCCGAAGTCAATTGTTCTGTCCCAGCCAAAAGAAGGCGTATATCACAAAACAATTTTCCCAAGCAAACATGAAATGAACTTGGCTTTACTGCGGGATTTTATTGCAGTGTCCAAAGCCAAGGAAGCCTACGCGCTCAATGATGAAAGCGTATTTTTTAAGATGGCTAGGATAATGAACACCGATGAATGGAGAGACTAAATGACCCCTATATCACTACCCAACTCACAGCGACAATACCATGCGTTTAAACTATGCTCAAAATGCGAGACCAGCAAACCTCCGGAGGGAGGGATTGAGATGGGGCCAAAGTGGATATGTGGCAGTTGCTGGATACGTCGCGCGACAAAAAAAAATTTAAAATAATTAAAAAGGGGGCCAAAGCCCCCCTAATTTACTCAATGTAATGAGTAAATTTACTCAGCGTCCTCTTCTTCCTCGCACAGGTACCAGTCGTCGGTCTCTTCGTCGTAGAAGTACCAAGCATCATTCTCTTCATCGTACCAGTGAGCCACATCGTTCTCATCAAAGATGTACTCTTCATCGTCCTCTGATTCATCGTCCTCTACTTCATCAAAATCTTCTTCATCATCAATGGATTCAACGCGCTCAACAAAAGCAGCCAACACTGCCAGCTTCCAAAATTCATCAGTAGAGAACTCAATGCTCTCACCAAAACCAAAATTAATAGTCATACGAAAGTCCATGATTCACCCCTTTAAGTTTAAAAAAATGGTGCAGTTTTAAGCCGCAAACACATCTTATGGTTCATTTATGACACTTTATAAGGAGTCAACATCAATGATTTGACCACGAAACTCTATATGTTTTTTATCAAAAACACTTACAACTTCGGGCCAAAGCAAATGACCATTCCACAATGTGAGAACAACAAAACCGCTACGCCAGTTTACAGGTGAGTCTTCTAGGTAGTCAATAAATTGCGGCCCAGTTGGTTCAGCTAAAGTGCCGGTATCTACCCCATACCTGACCCCGTTTAAATCAGTAAACGGGCTTACTTTTAAACTGTGAAGATGTCCAGTAACATAGGATTTTCCAGACTGCAATGCGTTGTTGTGAACGGCGTGAAGTCCGCCCTTCCACCTATGCTTGATAACTATATCGTCGTTGGGCCAGCAAGACCAAGCTGGCGTCCATGCTTGAAAATGATCTTTTAAAGTGAAACCTTTGATATGCGCAAATTCTGGTACACGGTTCGCAAGTACATTCTCAAAGCGCGCATCGTGGTTACCAAGCGTCCAGATCAACTTGCAACCTTTGTTTTGGTTCTTGGCTGCGGTCTCTATCTCCTCCAAGCTTGCTTCACAGGCTTTGAGTTCGGCGATCAAAGAAGGTTTGCTATCCCAGCCAATTCTTGGAAAGCGACTGATGCTGGCTCCATCAAATGCGTCTCCATTATTGATAACAACTTTTGGGTTTAAATTGTTGATAGCCCAAAGCAATCCTTTAAACGCAGTGGTTCGTATTCCGGGCCAGAAGTGGGCGTCGCTAAAAACTAAAATAGTTCCGTTGAGCATCCCAAGGTTTATACGAACGTTGTGGCTGACGGTGACCACTTTCTTTTGGTACTTGATGCCACGAGGGTCACTTGAGTCAAGTTGTATATTTTGTTTATCTTCAATCTTTCGGCGTCGGAAAAGCACTCTGCGTTCGGTAATGCCTAATTTTTCCGCAATTATTTTTCCGGATTTATGTTCATTCCATAACGAAATAAACTCTTCATCCGTGCAAGAAGGTGCTAGCATAATTGGCCCCTAAAGTTGTTGGGCATTTTATACACTATCTTTATTACACACAAAGGTAAAACATGAAAATAAACACAGTTGTTGATTACGGTATGCCATGCATGATGGCTGAACATCATCTAAAAGAAATTCATTTATTGATGCTAGATAAGAAGTACTATGAGGCTATGGACAAATGCAGAGATGCCCAACGAAATATAGACCAACTTCTGCGGGCCATTGAATTTATGAAAGCCAATGATGGACGCAGTAATTGATCTGCAAGAGATGTTAAAAAATCACGACCCTGAGGATGTGATGGCTGCGGCAGCTTGGTTATTGGGCTGCGTTGGTGCTAGGCACTCCAACATGAGCAAGGAACAGTTCCTTAGAATTATTTTGATGCCAGTAGCGATGGCTTGGGACATACAGTTACAACAGGTGCATTGATGACCAAAAGAAAAATTGAAGTTGCGGAGCTGCTCGCTAGGTATCCCGATGGCCTTACAGTAAACGAAATCTATTGCAGATCCAAATCTATGGCTCACAAGACCATACGCAACGCCTTGAACGAAGAGCCGCGTTGGGCCTACATTGACCGCTGGGTTCTTGGCAAAAAAAATTATGAGCCGGTATGGTGTTTAAATCCAGCCCCCGAAGATTGCCCTCCGCCCAATGACTACAAAAGCTGAAAAAAAACATATGTCCGCTGTAGCGGAACTAGGCTGTCTGGTTTGCCGTCGTATGGGGTATTTAAACACACCGGCGGAAATCCATCACAAACGGGCAGGCACCGGGGCGGGTTCCCGGGCAAGTTATTTAAACGTTATACCGCTGTGTCCTGAACACCATCGTGGCAATACCGGTTTACACGGCCTTGGCTCCAAAGGGTTCGTGAAGCACTACGGCTACGATGAGGACGATCTCTTAAAAGAGGTCGCCTCTCTACTCGGCTAAAGCTTCTTTGAACTGACGGATGCCGCCAACCGTTGCGTTTTGCGCACGAACGTTCTCAAGTAGCAAGTCCCGCTTTTGATCCGGATCCATATCTGAGGTTCGTATTTGCAGGGCTTGCTTCTTCAGCTCCTGTAGCTTCTTGGCTACCATTTGCACCTGCCCGCGCATTGCATACTCCTTGCCATGCTCTTGAGCGTACTCAAGCAGATCAGGGCTGCCGCTGCTCTTAAGGTCATTGATAGTCCTTACCGCAGTCTCCACTCGGTTCTTGAGGTCGTAGAACTGGCTAACCTGTCCTGTGGCCTCATGATCAATCAAGAATCGCTTGATGATTGGAGTTTGCTCAAACCGGTTTGTTGGTTTGGAGGTGGTGTTGAATATAGAGTCCACCACATCCGATAGGTACATACCCATCGTTCCGGTGTAGCCTTGGTATATATGGTCAATCTTCAGCGGGGAAATGTTGGTCATCTGTCCCAGCTTTTGAGCAACGATGGAAGTGTTGGGCTCTACTTGGAACTTAGGCTCAATCCCAGTCATGTGCGCTCCCACAATGGGGCGACCTGTGAAGAATGAATAGTTAGCCTCAGCCTCCAGCACCGGCATAGCAACCTGTGGCACTGGTGTAAACGTTAGATCCATGAGAGCTTTTTTGCCAGCGGCCTGCAACTCTTTTAAATCCTCAGCGCCGTAGAAATAACGATAGATATGCTCGGGCATGGTTTTAAACAGGGTTCCAAGCTCAAACGGGATTGGAATACGAACACCAAGCCCGGGGATGATCCAGTTGTTGTCCTTGACTTCCTGCTGCTGTTTCTCATAGTCTGGGTCGTTAGTTACCATTGCTGCGTACATAACGCTCAATCCCATGAGGGTAGCTGCACGAATGAGTCCGGTCTTTTGAACTGCTTTCTGGCGGGCTGTTACATCGCCGCCCATAGATGGCTCTACCAGACCACGGTACATCAAGTCCAGACCTTGGAACTTGGCGTTTAAAAACGGTATGGCGGCGGTAACAATCCGCACCATTGCGGAGTTGCCTTTGCGGTTGAAGTTTAAAACTTCGTTGGCGCGGAAGATTGCTTCGGCTTCGTTGCCTGTCTTGGCAAGCACATCCTTGTAAACGCTGATACGAACTGCTGCGTCGTGAGCCTCAGTTGCGTGTTCCAGATACTTCCAGATTCCCGTGATAGGTGTAAACGCTTTTTCCAGACCTTCTTGGGTGCCGGTCTTCGCACGCAGATCCTTAGCCAAGTACTGCGAACTTGCTTCAATGTTTCTGGAGAACTCGTAGCCACCAATAACACCTGCGTTTAAAAGAGTTTGATATTCCGGCGATTTGTTAGCCATCACATCCGCAAAGTTTTTCAAGGTTCCTGTGATTGGGCTAATGTCTGCCCCGCTGGTGTAGTACGTGTACAGCGAGTGCTTCATCATGTTGGCAATAATGAAGGCTGGATCTTTGGTAACCATAGAACGCAGTACGTCCGCCGGTTTAGACAAGAAACTCAAGAAAGGCAGCTCTGGCAGGTTTAAACTCTTGACTGCATCAATGAATAGCGGGTCGGCGCTAACATAATGCTCCACCTTTCCTTCGCGCAGGATAGCCAAAACATTTGGTGCAGCTTGTGGGTTATGAACTCGCTCAGCTTGTCCAAGGAACATTGCCTCATCAATAGCGCGCTGACCTGCTACGTTCTTTAAACCGGAGGTGATAGCAGCCTGTGTGTTGCGGGTAATTGTTTCCAAGAAATCCGCAGCCGGTGCGCTCTCTTCGCCCTTGGGGCCTTTTAGCTTCTTAGGTGGTTTAACGCCGGTCAGGTTCTGCATGATCTGTGGGCCGATGGTACGCTCACCCTCAAGCTGGCGGTAAAAAGGTATGTAGTCTGCGTACTTCATCCACTCAGCGCCCATCTCCTTGGATAGGACGCCGGTGTCGATCATATATTTGACCAAGCCGTTGTTGTACTTGATCCAGTCCTTTTGGATATCCACGAACTCGGGGTACTTCTTCTCAAGCTCTTTTGCATGAGCCAGCTCGTCCGGTGTAAACTTCTCACGGCCTTCTTTGGTTAAACGCTCGCCGCGCTTTGCCATTGCCCAGAACTGGTAGGCTTGGTACATCTCGGGGTCGCCGTACTTAGCCAACGGGGCAAAAATTTCCACGACGCCTTTGACTGTGCCGTTTAAATTGGATATCTTGGTGTAGCCTTTTTCATAGACCGGCACGCCGCCCATGCGGTTACCTGTACCCAAAGCACTAGCCACGTAGCCAGCAGCTTTATCGGATTCCAGCGCAGCAGCTTCAGCGCTAACGTCAGCAAGGCGCTCAGCACCGCCCATTTCTTTGACCATGCGCTTACCGTACACACCCAGTTGGTTGTATTGGTAAAGCAGCTTTTGACGCAGATAGGAGAACGGCGTTGGGCCAAGACCGCCAATTAAACGCTCAGCATAGCCTTGTTCTTCACGTGCAGTGGTGCGCTTTCTAACGGCATCATAGATCGCTTGACCATTGGGCAAGCTCTTGATTTCGCTTTCAACCCTGCGCAAACTTTTGCGAGATTCTGGTTGCACATAATTGTTCCCAGCCTCTTCTCTTGTAAAAGGAAATGGTATTGAAAAGTTTTCATCAATTGCGCCTTTTTCAGCTTTTATGCGCTCGGGGAAATTTTTTTTGTAATCAAAATTTTCTGGGTTGTTTTGCTCCGACCACCTAATATCTGATTTAAGAACAACGGGCATGGTTTCATAACCAGCTTCTTTTAAAACTTTGGCGCGATGTCGACCTTCATGCCCAGTCGCTTGCAATGTGCCAGAGTTACCACTAACTAAAAGGTATGGCAAAGAATTAAATTTTGTTCCATCAGCTACACGCTTTCGTGCATTAATCATTTTTTGACTGCTATTGGAATCTTCACTATTTGTGTATTCAGCCAATTTAAGAAAATCATCAATATTCATATTGACCAATTTTTCTCTAGACTTGTACTTAGTTATGCTGTTTGCATCCACTTCTTTTGGATCAAACATTTCCGTGGCACTTTTGCGCAAGCTCAACCGTACATCGCCTTCAGCCTGTGCTTTATTGGCTTCTTCTGCGGTCATTCCTAGTGGCTTAGCTTCAGCCTCTGTGACTGGACGCTCACCATAAGCTCCCACGTTACCTGTCGCGGATTTAAGTTGTTTAGAGTCGTACACGGCTAGGTTCTTGTTGCCACCTTCTTGTACGTAGAAGCTATCGTAGCCAAGCTTTTTAATGACATCTTGGACTGGCTTGGATTCAATTAATTCCCAATTGCCAACTTTGATTCCGCCGTAACTTCTACCGACTGGCAATCCATAGCTATCTGTTAATTTGTTCATCTCATCCAAGACGGCTTTAACGTCCGCTGGATTTTCATAGTCAAACGGCTTCTCCGCGCGTACATACAATGGCATGATGTGCGGGCCGCTTTGCAGCATATCTTTGTAAGCTTTGCGCAAGTAATCCTGAGCTTCGCCTGTAGCCTTTGCATATTCGCCAGTTTTCAAGCTATCAACCATTTCCTTCATGGCAGTTGGCGACCGGCGGTAATCCTTGCGGATTTCAGCTATAGCTTGCTTTCTAGCCTTCTCAAGTTGCTGAGGCGTCAAAACATCATCTGCGTGTGCAGCCATCCAAGCAAAGCTATCTTTGGAAAAGCCTTCTGCAAACTTAGGGTTGTCAGTTAAAAATATTGGTGATCCGCGCTCGGTCTTGCGGGCAAACGATGCCGTATCTTTGGCTAGACCGTGGTACAAAACTTTTGGTTGCCCAACCCCATCGCGGTTACGGTAATCTTCCATCAGCTTATTGCGCTCATCAGCTGAAAGTTTTCTCCAATAAAAATCTTGCCTAGATTCTGGAATTTTTAGCCGATTCATTACATCTTCGCCGGACACCATACCTTTGTCCCGGGAAGTAACAATTTTGCTGTCTCCAAACCACTGTTTAAACTCAGGAGTGTTGGTTCTTAGGCTAGGCTTTGCCTGCGTTTCGTCAGCAGCTCGGACACCCGCCTCACCGCCTCCAACTCCTCTTTGCTGGAGGAGTTTTGTTGCCCCGTCGCTGAATCCGTAGGAGGGAGAGTCCGTTCCGAACTTGCGGAAAAGCTTTTGCTCATAGAACCAAAGGGCTGACTGGACTTGATAGTTTTTGATGCCTGCATCTGAAGCTACTCCATTCATTAAAGCTTTTATAGCCCTGCGCTGAGGCTCTGTTGGAGCATCAACGATCTTTCCTTCGGGGCTGGTCATTGTACCAAAATAGCGGTTAAAGGTTCGTGTTGCCCACTTATCAACCGTTACATCGTGGATGCCGTTTATGTTGGACACAAATGGGCCAACCTTGGGGCCAAAAGCATAAAGTCCCGGCTTTATGTCGCTTAATTTGCCATCAATACCGCTGGTTATGTTTCCATACCTTTTGCGGAAATCATTAATTTCTTTGACAGTGTGTTCAGATGTTAACCAATTAAGGGCATCCTTTTCACCCATAGCTTTCACCATGTTGTTAAGGAAATCCATTTGTTTCTTTTTGTTGGCTGACTGTGTACCGCCCTGCCAAAGACCGCCGGTCTCTGGGTTTACGCCGGGGATGACTCCAGTTTTTTCGTAATGCTCAAAAGCTTTGGCTGCAATAAACCAATTATCTCGGGCAATGATATTAGGCGACAAAATGCCAGCCATAATTGAAAACAGTTGCCGCTTTGGCTCGCTGTTTAAAGAAGGTATAACCTTCATGGTGTCCGCAAAAGCTTTTTTAATGTCTTCGTCGTACCAATCAAGACCCGATTGATCTGAAGCCATTTGATGCTTGACTTCTTCTAATGCCATTTTCATGGCAATTTTTATGTCTTCTGGGTCGTTATAGTCAAGTTTGCGATTAAACTTTTCCATAACTTTTTTATCAAAATGCTTGGCTATATCATCAACTACCGGTTTTTTTCCAAAATCTGGAGCTGATTCATTTCCAGTTAAAACATTTAAACCATAGCTGTTGCTGCGCAAGCTTGGTTTAGTTTGTGTTTCACCAGTTTGAGATACAGCATCATTAGCAGCGTTGCTAATTTTTTGTATTTGTTCTGGTGTTTGTTGAATGTCTGGCGCAGGGCGACGGCTAATGCTTCTAATTATTTTATTTAGTTCATAAGCGGCACGCATCTTATTATCAGCAGCAGCAAAACTATTTTTTAAATTTTGCATATCTTCTGGTGTTACGCGCCCTTGGCTAATCAATGTTTGCAAGTCATGAAACAAAGACTCACCTTCTTGATCAAGCGCTTTGCGGCTTGCACGTTCTGCATTTAAATCTGTTACTTGACGCAAACTAGGTTTGGCTCCCGCAGTTGCGGTAGGCTTCTCCGCAGTTGCGGTAAGCTTTCCAGTTTCTATCTGTTTAAACACATCTTCAGCGGACTCGTAGCCACCGGATTTGAATGCTTGTTTAACTTTGGCAAAGAAGTCCTGTAGCTTGGCTGTCAGGGTTGCCATTATTCCTTTGGGTGCGCCATGAGCATCAAAGTCAGCAAAGGCATCTGCAATGGCTTCCTCGCGGATAGCATCCATGTCGCCCTTGTACAACTTACTGTACGCATCAAAGCGGGACTCTTCGCCCTCTTTCAATGCCTTGCCGTCAACGTTGCGGTTCTTTAAGTATTTGTCGATCCAAACTTTGTCAGCTTGGTTCTCAAGAAGCTTCCACTGCCCGGGCGTGAAGAAGCCCATGTCCTTTAAAGCATGGATAGCCTCGTGACGCAAAGCCTGTAGCGGTCGCGCTGCGTCTAATGCAATCTTGATTAGCTTCTTGGTGTACTCGCCATCAAAGTTACCGGCGTTCTCAATAAACTTTAAACCAACATCTTCCAAGCCAAAACGTTTAAGTGTTGGCAGTAACGCGCGACTAAGTACATCTTGTAATTTGCTGGTGTCAATTGGCTTGGGTTCAAACGTTTCCGGTTCAGCGGCTGGTTCAGCGGCAGTCTCGGCGGCTGGCTCGGTTAACTTTGCTTCTGGAGCATTCGCTCCTTCACCCTCAGCAGCACCGCCAGCTTCACCTTCGGGCTCAACCCCGAATTCCGCAGGCTCTCTATTGCCATGCTCTTCTTTGGCAAGTTCGTCTGCGAGGTCTTGGATTTCTCCATTAATTTCGTCGATGTTGCTTTCACGGTCAAGTTCCTGTTCTATGCGGGTTATTTCTTGTTCATGCATCCGCAAAGCTTCGCGGGTTTCGGTGTCATAGAAAGGCTGTCCCAATCCATGTTGGCGCAGCGCATCCTTAATAAACTCTTCTGCCTCTTGCTGTTTGCCGGTATCGCCTTCAATAACTTCCGATCTAAGGTCATGCGGCAGCCACTGGTCAAACTCACCATCAGCAACTCTATCAGCAATAGATGTTCCTTTGCCGCCTTTGCCTTTGGCAAATGTTGGGAGACTGCCAATGTCTACCCAGTCGCTTTGGTTTAAACCAAGCTTACCAACCTTTGAAAGCAGGTTAGTCCCGGTAATTGCATCCCGTTGCTCAACAGTCAGGTTTAAATCATTGATAAGACCTGCAACGTAATCATTGTTTTTATCCAGACCGGCGGTATCAACCGGCTCTATATCTCGCGGAGCTTCACCCTTGTCGGCGGCAGTTTGAGCTGCTACTTGTTCTGGGGTTGCTTCAGTAACTTTGGTGGGCTCAGTAACCTTGGGAGGAGCAGGGCGGTACTTATTAAACTCCGCAGCCAAAGACTCAATGGTTGGTTGCAGTTCTTTAACTTTGGTATCAATGTCTTTGTTGTGTAAACGGTCAGCTGTCTCAGTCAACGATCCAGCTTCAACTGTTCGTTTCTGGTTAAGCAGATCCAGCTTTTGCTGTTCTGCTGCCATGTAGTCGGACTGCACCTTATCAAGGTAGTCTGGCTGCGTCTTTTGGAATTCAAGCTTAGCTTGTTCGTTTGCTGCTTGCTGGTTGCGGATATCAGCCAGCGCGGCGTTGCGGTCAGCCTCATCTTTGGCAAGCTTTGCCTCGCCCAATCCTTTTTGCCCCAGTGCATGGTATGCACCAAACATAGGAGACAAAGCAATAGCGCCTTTGGCGGACTCTCCGTAAGCGGCTAGGGCTTCGGGGGACATCAAGCTTTGGTCTGTGGCTGCACGGCTAAGTGCGGTGTTGCCAACCATCATTCCAGTTCCAACGATGGCGTTCTCAGCAGTTCCACGCAGGAAGTTCTGCGCGTAGCCGGTAAGTTGTTTGCTTGCGTCTGCTGCGGTTAGCTCTCCAGCAAGAACCTTTGGAGCAAGCAGTTCAGCCTGTTCAACGGTGGTTTTACCCAGCAAGCCACGCATAGGCCCGCTCATTAAATGCCCGGTGAATGTGTTTAAAGCAGTCTTTGCTAGACCGTAAGCCACATCTTTTACGGGATCTGATGGCAGTCCGGCTTTCTTGCGTTCAAGCTGCGTCTCGCCAATCTCAATAGGCAAGTCGGTCAATGCAGTAGCTCCTGCTCCAGCCAAAGCGCTGGCAGTGCCTAGTCCCACAGCGGATAGTCCTGCCCCGCCAATAACGGCTTCTGGGGCAAGCGCAGCGGCGACAGATCCAGCAAGCATGGGTGCGCCAAAGCGACCGGTAATGTTACCTGCCGCTTGAGCATAGGGCTCTAGGAACTGAGTGGCGCGGGATCCAATTCCGGAAAACAAGCCGCGCTGATCCGCAGCAGCAATGTCTTTGTCGGATGTTGGTTGATATGTTTGGGCGGCTTTTTCCTGCTGGGTTTTTCCAAACTCCGCAAGTCCTTTAAGCCCAGAAAATTCTCCAACAGCTTCAGCGGCAGATCCAACTCCACCGCGAAAGCCGGAGCTAAGCGCAGATCCAAGGCCGGAAGTGGGTTTTTCTTGAGGTGTATAAAACTGACGTTTAATAATAGATGCAGCCTCGTCGTGAGGCATATCATCTGGAAACTCAGCAATATTCCCGTCCGGCAAAGCTACGCGGTAGGACATTTAAATTACTCCAATCGACCAGTTGCTGGGTTTAATTGCAATATTTTTCCACCACCTTCTTTATTTGCGCCTAGTGCATCAATTGCACCATGCAGTTGTGTTGCCCGCGCCATGTTGTTTACATACTCAGGCGTTCCCGGAATGCCGGGGTTGCGCATAATAGAGTTAAGCTGACCCAACATTAAGTTTCCTTGATTTCTATCGGCGGCATTTTTTATGCCATTAACTTTGGACTCCGCAATCATAGTCATGTTTGCCATCTTAATTGGCAGTTCTTGCGCCAGCGTATCGTGATAACGGCCTGTAGCCATTGCTCCGTAACCCTGAGCGCCTTGCAGTTTAATTCGCGCCATTGCCTCTGGGCCAACATACGGAAGTCCAGCTTGTAATGTTGCGGAGCGCATCTCATCTTGCCGAGCGGATGCCAATAGCTGCGTAATTTGCGCGTTAGACATTTGCGGGTACATATTAACAATTGCGTCAATCCGGTCGGATTCACTATTAAGGCTACGAATCTTAGCAGCCATCTCTGGCCCAGTTACTGCTGCAAGCGAATCGTAATAGCCGCCTTTACCAACTGCTTCTTTTGCTTGTGCTGCTTGCAGTGCTTGCTGAGATTCGGCTGCTTTGCGGGCTGCTCTGCCAGATACAAGCGACTGCAATCCGGATCCCAGAGCTTCGGATGCATATTGAGATTTATTGCTCAATAAACCAGCAGCTAAAGCCAACCAGTCATCAGAGGTCATTGCGCTTGCGTCTTTTGCCGCTGGTTTTGCAGCTTCCGGCATAGCATTTGTTGGGACATCTTGCGTTGTTGGCTGGGCTGCAACCAAAGCATCTACCGCAGATCTTTGTTGCTGCGCTGGATCCATGCTCATGGGATTAGCCGCAGGAATATCTGGTTGCATCATTGCACTTACAGGCGGCCCCATCAACGAGCTTTGTTTCGCAGTTTTATTTTGCGTCGGGCGAGCGGGTAGTTGTACAGTAGGCTGTGCAGCAGTAACCCCCATCGGTGAAGATATATGCTCAGGATATACGCCAGCTTGAACGGCTGGATTTTTTGACTGGAACCCACGGCTCGGGCCTTGAGGAGCTTGAGAAGTTCCAATATATCCGCGATGCGGAGAGACTGGTGACACATTATCTATATTAATAGGCGCACGTGCGGAAAGCTCTCCGCGCACAGGCATCATTTGATAGCCGTAGTTATCTGTGTTATCCGGTTCGTCGGTAATGTAATCAGCGTTATCGTACCTAGGTCTGCGACTATATGCGGGTTGATATGCTACTTCGTTTAAACCACCCACATCAAACCTAGCCACGCCACCATCTGCATATCCCACGATGCCGCCATCAGCAAAGTTCATCTTGGCAGGTAAACGAGCAATACCAGAATTCTCGGGGAGTTCATTGGCTTGCGCAGCGGCTTGCCCGGGCAGCTGTAAACGCGCTTCGTTCTGCTGCTGCATTGGGTTGACGGGTTGCTGAGCTGGGTTTCCCATGCCCATCATGGGCTGAGTTGACGGCATTGGAGCGCCAATAGATTGAACCACCGACTGATTGACCGGCGGCATTGGGCCTTGCGGCTGGATCATCTTTTGAGCTTGGGACTTGATCTGGTTATCCACGTACTTGGCTGCGGATAAAGAGATAGGGTCATCCATATGCTCTTGGGCAAACTGGGCGCGTTGGGCGGGGCTCATCCGGATCAAGTCAGCAATCATCTGGTCTTGAGTTGGAGGTGCCCCAACGGGCTTGTTTAAATTGGGGAATGGCAGCGACGCGATAGACATTTTTATTCCTTATCCAATTGTGCTGGCAAGCAAATGGGGTAAGCCAGCCTTGACTCTACCACCCTTTTTCAATACGCCAAAGGCTTTAGCTCCAGCGGCAAGACCAGCCACCTGTCCCAATGTAGAGGGAGGAGCTTGATACATTGCTGCACCTTGCTGGTTCATCGGCAATCCACGCAAAATGTTGCTCATATAGCTCATCTGCTGATATGGATAGTTTTGATAATTTTGGAACTGGCTGTACTGATTATTAAGAATGTTCTGGGCTTGCTGCTGCTGCTGACCGCCGTACTGATTCTGCATCTGGTTGATGCCCATGTTCTGGTTGTACTGGCTATTACCCAATGTATTAAGAGCGCTGGAACCCTGTAATGCAGTGTTTAAACCTTGTAATCCCAACCCGGCACCAAACTGTCCTTGCTGTGCATTTAAATTGGCTGCGGCTTGAGTTGCCTGCTGTTCGGTGTTGAACTGCTGAGCGCCTTGGTTGTAGGCTTGATTTAAACCTGTGGCTTGGATATTGGCTAGGTTCTGTTGGAGGTTAGCATTACCTTGAGCACGCATGATTGCATCACGACCGCCGCCAAAAGCTCCTGCTTGAGTTGCTTGTGCTTGCTGTTGGGCATCAGCTATACCTGCGTTTCGGCGGGCTGCTTGCGACTGTACATCCATCACGTTCTGGACATACGGATTCATGTATGCCTGAGCAGTTCCCGGCGATGTAAACGACTGCGCTTGATACGGGTTGTATTGATAACCTGTGTTTAAAGCACCAAGCATTGCTTGACCTGCCCCGGCAGTTGCTGCTTGCAACTGGGGCTGAGTCTGCATAAGAGCAGCATTTTCATAGGATTGCTGTTGAAGCGGAGAGAACTGTGCAGTCAAGTCTCCTTGGTACGCCATGTATGGGTTAGCGTTTACATCCGTATAAGCTTGCGCTTGACCCAAAAGGTTTTCTGCATAAGGGGCAAGTTGCGGGGCAAAGCCCGTCTGATACTGCGTGATTGAAGTTGGAATATCTGCCATGATCTATCCTTATGCAGGTAAATATTTGTCGGCGCGTGTATTGGTAGCTACGCGGTTCTTGCCAACTGTTTTGCCGCGAGCGCTTTGCACTCGGGCCATCATTTGATAAAGCTTGCGGGCTCCAGATTCTGTAGATCCGTTGCCTAGCTCGGAAACAATGCGGGCTGGGACAACAAATTCACCGTCAGCTAAGCGGGCTGGTTGGTTTTGACCAATGGTTGCTGGGATGCTATCGGATACACCATCTCCCGGGCCGCGCAACAATCTTCCACCATCTGAGTAGGAGCCAAGGTTGTATTGGGTTTGACCGCCTTGAGCCATGCCGCCAACATAAATTGTTCCACCTTCAGCCATTAAACCGCCACGGGCTGCGGTGCCAGAATACCCACCGCTATCTTTGCCGCCAGAACTTCCATCGGAACTAGATTTGCTACCGGAGCCACCGCCATTATCCGCAGATGTTTTCTTTGCCACGGCTGTGTCTGTAGCTGTAGCTGTAGTTGTAGCTGTAGCTGTAGCTGTAGTATCTTTTGGTTTAAACGCAGCTATTTGCGCAAGCACATCCGATAATGGCACGCCACGCGCTTGTGCAACTTGCTCTGGTGTTATGTTGTTGGTGGTCATCCAGTCATACAACTGTTGACCAGTCAGGGTTGGATTTCTTGCTTGTTGAGCTAGGAATGAATCAATTGATCCTTGAGAAGTTCCATATTGGATATTGCCATTCTTGTCATAGCTTACTGGAACGTAGTCAGGGTTGGGCTTATAGGTTCCAGCATTTTTATCATAGAGATAGCGGCTGTTTGGCCCCGGTTGCTCAAAACCACTTTGTAGCCCATAAGGTACAGCAACTTGACCGTGCGGTGTAAACGGCATAACTGGGTATGGTGCTTTACCCATTAGGTAGTCATATGCCTGCTTGGAGCCGCCAGTTTGGTTTCCGTATCTAGCGTTAAATTCCGCCATTGTTTTGGGTGCGTATGGAATATATCCAGTGCTACCTCCGCCCTTTGTATAAGCATTTACAAGGGATTGAATGCCTGTATACCCGCCCTCTGGCATATTGGGCTGCCCTGATGTCATGGACACCGTGCCATTTGGATTGATGGTAGCAGTTTGATTTCCTGCAACGCCAACTGGCAAAGCAAACGGGTTGGCTGTGCTTAAAGTTGTTGGCGTAGAGACGGTTTGTGTGGCAACCTGAGTTCCATTAATAACAGCAAGATTGCCTCCGCCCAAATCAACTATTGGCAGTATTTTATTGGTGTCAGTTAAAAGCGCTAAGCTGGTTCCAGTTCCAGTTCCAGTTCCTCTGGTCGTACCTGTACCGGTACCTGTTCCCGTTCCGGTTCCCGTTCCGGTTCCAACAACAATTACTTTTCCAGTTCCAGTTCCTGTGCCAACGTTAATTACGGTACCTGTACCCGTACCTGTACCTGTGCCGTACTTTGCATCCCACTCGTCTGGAGTCATTCCCATGGCGCGTTTAAAGTCGGCATCATTAGCGCCATATTTAGCTAAAACAGCCCTAATTTGTGCGGCTGTGGCATTTGGGTTAACTGCTGCGGTATTTGCCATTGCAGCTTGAATGTTGGCGTTTAAACCTGCCAATCCTGTTTGACCGGCTTGCGTGCTTTGGAATTGGGGGCTAGTTGCAGCATAAGCTGCGGCATTTGATAGCCCAGCCTTTTCCATAGCGGCTGCTACATCAGCTGGATTCAAACCATTTGCAACCATAGCCGCTTGAATTTGTGCAGCGGTAGCGTTGGGGTTTGCAGCAACGGCGGCGGCAATATTAGAAACATATTTATCAGAGCCAGCTTGCGGATCAATACGATTGGCTGCAATAAAATCTGTTATGTTTTGCGCGGTGAAGTTTTTGCCATACTGGGCGTTTACCTCAGCAGCAATTTGAGCTGGTGTTTTTCCAGCGTTTACACCAGCTTGGGCGGCTTGAAGAGCAAGTGCTTGTTGATCTGCGCTTGGTGTTAAAGCTGCAATTCCTGCGTTGTTTGCATTGCTTGCGTTAGTTCCAAATGATGTTTGGATATTGACAGCGTTTTGATCAGCTAAGTTATTTGTTTGCTGGTTTAAAGCAGATATTCCGCCAGTCGTTGAGCCAAATCCAGTTCCCATTCCAGTTCCTACTGCTGCAGTAGAGGCATTTCCTGTAACTACATTGGGGTTTTGATCAAGCGTTTGTTGGGCCAATTGCGCAACGCCTCCCATGATTGGAGATGTCACAGCATTTTGAACGCCAATATTTTGCGCAGTTGTTGATGCAAGCTGGTTAATTGCGGCTGGATTAATTGTAGATACGGCTGGCGCGGCAGTGACCTGAGTTACTGGGTTTAAAAAACGGCTTACATCTACGCCAAAATTAGCTTGCGCGCCTTGAAGGATTTGGTCATTATTAAACCCTTGTTGACGCGATGTGTTAATAGCATCTTGAATTTGCTGGTCTGTAAATTTAGGCGCTGTTGAGGCTGCTGGCTCTGCTGGTGTATCAAAAAAATCACCGGTTGGCATACCGCCCGGGGCGTATCCTGCAATACCGCCTTTAGCCAAAGACATCAAGCCGCCTTCTTTGGCGGTCGGGAATGAGCGTTGCCCCCATTCTGATGCCAGTACCGGAGCCCTTGCTTCAACACGTTTTGTATATTGATTGAAATAATATGGGCGAATATATCCAGCGCCAGAACTTGTATCTGGCATTTGCGTTGTAGTTTGGTTTGCAGCCAACACAGGCAGAGACGCCGCTAAAATTGGTTTCCAATTTTCTTTGGCATATTTCAATGGATTAGCTGCGGCTGCTTCAAGTTTTGTTTGCAGCGCTGAAGTTCCCGTAGCTGGCATTTCAGCAGCAATATCTTCAGCAGTCCTGCCGGATAGAATATTTTCTGGGTTTGATGCTTCAGCTCTAATTAATCTTGCATTTTCAGCTGCGGATTGATCTGCAACAGATCCCATCCCAGCTTCAGCGCCGGTTATGTCGCCAGCTAAAGATCCATATAGCCCAGCCCCACCCCAAGCGCCCAAGCCTGCTTGCAAACCTTTGCCTAGATCGCCAGTTCCTAGTGCAGTCACCCCACCAACTGTAGCGCCAGCGCCTAATGCGGTTGCTGCTGCGGAGCCTTCTGCTGCACCAAATAAAGTAGAGCCAAACGTTCCCATTAGCTCTGGAGCAAAAAAAGCAAGTGCCGCGCCAGCAATTGGGGCTGGAATCTTTTTAAGCGTATCTTCCAGCCAACTTGCTTCCGGTAATCCAGTATGTGGATTAATCGTCATTGACTTACCTTGAGATACTGCTAATGACTGTAGCCCGCTTACTTCCCGGGGCGTCATGTGGACAAGCATGGAATCGCCGTTGCGACCGTGCGCAGCCATGTGGTTTGCTAGTGCGTGTAGGCTCATATTTGCCTCTCAAAATGGGGGTTATCCGATATTATCATTACTGGAGCGCCGAGACAAATGATAAAGTGGCTACCACTGACTGGGTAGACGGTTTGGTTGGTGTGCCAGATGCAGCGTAAAATTGAATAGATACATTGGCGCTGGTTGTTGACCAATAGATTTGAACGTAATCATTTGCAGCCATAGACAAATAATAATTCCAGCCTTTAATGTCGTGAAAAGGATCGCCGGGATTTTTCCTTGCAGGCAAACCAACTATTCCAGTTGATCCGGCAATATCTGTTCCGTTTTGTTTAAGCCAAATAAATAGGTCTTGCGGAGCGTTATCTAGATTTTGCACCTGCGCGCTAAACTGAAGGTTGTATATACCGGGGCTAGTTACTGTAATTTTTGAGCTTGAAATGCTTACGCCATTGGAAAAATCCGTGGTGTCAAGCGTCATCAATGTAGCCGTATTAGCTGTTGTCGTTTGTGATTGGCTGCTTGAAAATGCGCCGTAAGTATTCTGTAAGTATTTGCCACCCTCTGTTCCTAAGAGGCCTGCTAGCGCATTAAACAGTTGGTTGAAATACAAACGCAAGACGTTAGAAAATTGATCTTGGTATTGGCGGCTGTACTCATTTGTCCCCAATGGCAAATTGGGGGGCGCTGGGTTTGTGATGCGAAGTTGTGCCATCAACGGCGTCCATCTAAGCGCAGGTCTATCCTTGGTGCGCCTAACTGCCAAGCGGTTCCAAGATTGGTACTGCCCATCTTAAAGATTAACTGGCGACCGCGAACGCGCGTGTAAACGATGCCTGTAAATTCTTCGGTGATATTGTAGTTTGCGCTTTGGGTGACGCCCATTACGCCCGGGGTACTTGCTCCTGAGCCGGAGTTCTGCATGGGATACAAGGTCATCGTTGTTTGACCGGTGTAGCCACTTGTAGTCCCACTAAAGGTCAAGTCTGGAAGTACACGCCATATAAAGGAGTAATGATCTCCATCCCCGATGTCAAATTCCGAGGAGGAGATATATGCGGAAATTGGTGCTGGCGTTCCTGTCTCAACGTCATCATTTCCTTGTTCATGCTGGACTGTGTATCCGTTGTAGGTTGTAGCCAACGGACTGGGTTGGAGTCCCGAGTCAATCCAAGCCGTGCGGGCCATTGTTCCATAGTACCAAACATTTTCAAGATAGTTATACACAACATATTTATCAATTGTCGTGCTGTTAGCTGAGCAATAGAACCACCAAACCTCATTAAATGCCTCTACAGTGCTGGCAAATACCTGCTGGTTTTGATACAAATTTATATCATTAAAGATATATTTACGCAGATCGCAGTTTAATGTTTGAACGCGACCATCATATTTGTAAAACTTATCAATACCCATCCAGTAAATGACACCAGAAGCCAGCGCTGCAGCGTTTGGCCCCATGATGGAGATGTTGTCGCCCAAAATTTGAGTCTGCCATACGTAGGGTGTGCCGATATATTGCAAGCCATATACCGCTTGATCGGTAATAACAAACACCTCTTGGCGGGTTTGGATGACGCTAACAATCTGCGAGCCGTGAGAAAGGCGGATGCTGCCAGCTTGATTTGTGGCATCGGGAGTCCAAACATATGGGTTTTCCTGATCCGACCAACGAATTAACATGGGGTCAATTGCAGTGCCGCCATAGTTATTGGTTCCAAAGACAAACACAAACCGAGAAGCATCCGAGACCAAGATATTGTTTTGAATGACCGGCACATCTACTAGATTAGATATGTACTGGGTGCCAGACTGCGAGCCAGATGTGTTTATAGTGTTTCCGCTTGAATCTATAAGCTGTGACGTTAAACCTGCTAGGTTGTTGATGTAATAAGTGGTGCCAGCGGTAATCCCAGTAGGAAGAGCGCCGGTAGTGCCAAACTGAATAGCCGTACCTTCTTTTAGTGCGGTAGTATATGTAACAACCGCTGGAGATGCGATAGTGATGGTAACGTTGCCGCCCAAGCTACTCAAAAGCACGCCCGGATTGGCTGTGGTGTTACTTACCTGCCAATAATAAAGACCGCCACCCTTTGGGCCATACAGTAGGTTTTCGCCGAAGTTATACGCATCCCACAGACGTAAGTCAGTTTTAACGGTGGATCCGTTACCCCAAGTTCCAAATCCCCAAGGGCCAGCACCCCAGCCATAGAACGGCACTTGGATTGCGGGGCCAGTATTAATTTGATAGGTTGCGACTACAGCGCTGCCTCCGCCGGTCGTAGAACTTGTTGCTGTGCCGGTAGCTTGGATGGTGTATGTGTTAGCGTTTGGTGCTGTAAGAATTTGGTAAGACCCGCTGACCGTGACGCTAGCAACCGCAGTGGCCCCAGAAAAACTTACAAAGTCGTTGACAATAGCGCCGTGTGCTGTATGCGTTACAGTAATTGTGGTTTTGCCGCCCGAGTTGGTGGCGGTGTTGGTTGCAAAAGGGTTTGCTCCCAGTGTTGCAGTTAAACGTACAGGGGTGATGTCAAAGTACGTGTTGCCATAAGTAATGTAAAACTTAAGGTTTGTACCCAAAGATACATAATTAACATTTGCAGTGGTAATCCAGTTCCACAGGTTGCGGCAAACCCCAAGGAATGTAGACGTAGAATACTGAATCCACCCGCCAATTTTCTCGGGGGTTCCTTGGCGAAACCGGATCTTGTCGCTTTCGTACCAGCCACTTTCATTCAAGTAGCGGGTATTTTCACGGTTTACCCCGGGTTTAAAAATCAACTTTTGTAGCGGCATAGGTTAGTCCAGCAATTTGCACTCCGCAGTTCTGCGTTTAAACAACCCCGGCAAGACTTTCCCGCCGCCCTTTGTCCACAGCATTAACTGCTCTTTTGCGCCATCCCAGTCTTGTTCGTTTATTTTACGCTTGAGTGTGCTTGTCTGCAACCTACCTACACCCAAATTATAGGCAAAGTCAACTATGGCGTTGCACTTAGGCTCATCTGTTAGCAGGATTGGGCAGTTACGTAATACACCGGGAAGGAAAGTGTATTGCAGTTCGTGAAGAAGCAGTTGTGCTGCCTCTGGTTCTGATATTGGTGGATCAGTTAGTGCAACCTTTGCACCACTTGCGTAATAGGTAGACCCATACCCAATGGTAGGAATACCCGCAGGGCAGAGGTAGGGTTTACCCTTAAACCCCTCAAACTGTTTACACAGTGCCGCTGCGATATCCAAGTTCATAGCCCACGCTTTGCCAAGGTGCGGTCAAGGAACCAATAGTTTAATGTGCCAGATACCAATGCAGAGAAGTCGCCGGACATCATTAGTTTAAACACCACATCTGGCGGGGATCCGGTAACCCACGCATTCCAAGAAAACCAAACGTGAATGAAACTCCAGATGAACAAAATCCAGTATGTAACTATGGGACGCACAGATGCTGACAAGCTAGCAACCCAGCCGCCTGCGGCTTTGACCATTTCGGTTTGCTGTTCTATTGCGGAGTTAAACGCATTCATGACCCCAGCATCTACTGTGGCTTCCCGCTGCGCGCCAATCTCGGCTAGTTTTTGCTGGCCCCGCAAAGTCTCCAGTTGGCATTGCTGACCAAACATAAGCAGCTCATGGTCGCGCTCGTTCTTTTTATCAAAGAACTTAATCACCTCTGGAGCCAAACGAAAAATGCCCCCAAGGAGGGAGCCAAAAATACCACCGCTAAGCATTTCAAACATCAGTGTTTCTCCAGCAAAAGTGTGAGCCACCAAAAGACAAGGCCCAAAACCAAAATAACAATTGCGCCACCAAGGAGCCAGTTGATTAGCTCATCCATCTCTTTTTTCTTAGCCGCTGCGTTCTTCTCGTCCAAGATTTCCTGCGCTTTGCGCTTTTGGATCAAGTCGTTTCTGGTGATGAGTAGCTGCTGCCAAACATCCGCATGACCATTAAGCACAAGCCACTGATTCAGTTCCTTCTCAGCGTCATCCAACTTCTTGGCCTGCATGACGATCTCAAAAGCCTGCGCCGTGTCCGATCCCGCAAACCCCGTCTTTGGCTTGGACGCTGCCCGCTGGACAACATCCTTGGCCTCAAAGAACTTCATGGCCTCGCCAGTGATGGTGTGGATGTCCTTGCCTAATTTAATGGCAGCTTGGACGCCTTTTACCGCCGCTTGGGCTGTGGCGAAAGCGGTAATTGGGTCTATCACAGCTCACCTGTTAGGGCGCGTCAGGCCAAGTAATATCCCACGGGAAGCTTGACTGACTTGGTACATCGCGCAGGGCTTGGCGATAGGTTGCCCATGCTGCTTTGTCTGCGGTGCTGTCGGTAAGCTGCGTCCAGTCGCTGTCCTTGAGCAGTTGTGTGCGGGTAGAACGCACATTTGTGGCTTGCTCAGTGTCCTTGGCGGCGTGGTATGCAGCTTCTTGTTCGGCAGCAGTGGTTTCCCCGTCAACAAATACGGGGCCAAGGATGTACTTGGTGTACCATTTACCGTCGATCTGCTCTACGCCGCTGCGCATTGAGTATTGGTAGTGTGTTCCACCTGTGGATTGTGGGCCTTCCAGCACGATGTCACCGCCGTATTGGTTAATAAACTCCTCGGTCAAGGGCTCACCAAAAATGGCTCCTTGCGTCTGGGCGTAAGCGCGGAATTCGTTTTGGAATACGACTGCGCCGGTTTCTCTGATTCGGATTTCCATGATGTGTCCTTATGCTATTGCGAGGAAAATGTAAGTGCCGCCAGATACATTGATGGCAGCTAGGATAGTTGAATTCAACGCAAACCCAGTTGAAACCGTTGTAACTGAGCCAAGCGTAGCCGATTCAGCCGCTGAAGAATTTAACAGCAAATATGGGTCTGTCAGTGTAGTCATGCCACGGGCTGTGTCGTAAACATACCAATCACCAGTGCTATCGGTGCGCTTAATAAGCACAAACCTAGCGCCGCCGGTAAACCCGCAGTTAATGGTTTGGGTTGTGCCATTACCTGTGTATGAACCTACTTTTGAAACGCCTGCACAAGTGGCAAATAAGTAAGCTACAAAAGTAAAAGCTGGTTCGTTTGTACTTGTATCAGTTCCAACAGTAAAAACAGAAGATGTAGGTGCTGTACTATTCCAAGCGGCTGTGTTCGTGCCAAAAGCATCAGTTTGATTTAATCGTGCTGATTGTGTTGCGCCAGTTGCACTACTGTAAACACGCCATTGTGTTGAACTCCCAGATGGCCCTCTTGCTTTTACAATCATTAACTCAGGAACAACGCTTAAATTGTGTGCTTGAGTTGTTGCGCTTCCAGTTCCTGTATAACAAACCACATCAAAGAAGCCGGGGGCGCGGCTAAACCCATCTGCAATATATGTTTGCCCAGAAGTGTTATAAGAGGCATCAGAACTACCGTAGGTAAAACCTGTATTTTGATATGAAGCAATGTAATACGGTGCGTTAACTTCTTCTGCAGCAGTTAAATTTTGAGACAAAGCAGCATTGACCCCTGCCAATAAAGTTGCGCTTCTCCAGTTTGTTGTAGAACTACGCTTCTTCCACCAAACCACATCAGGAACAAAACCAGTTGTAATGGCTTGGTTTGCCGCACCATTGCCGGTGTATGCAATTGGACTAAACACTTTAGTCGCATCCGTAGGCGTTGCCATTGGCCCACGGCGTATTGCTATGTAGATGATTGTTGAACCAGCCCCAAAAAAACCTGTACTAGCAGAAAACCCCGTTGCTGTTGGAAAAAAATATGGTGTTGTATAAACAGATTCAGCAGCAGAAGTATCGGGGCTTAATCTGTTGTCTCCCGAATTGTTAAAACCGCGCATGGCATCAACTATCACCCAGTTTGATGATGCGCTTGAACTTTTAACCAATAAAAATTGTGGTTCGTATCCTAAATTTACATCTGTTGTACCGCTTGTTGGTGATGTATAAGACCCGCAAGTAATTACATTGTCTGTACCAGTAAGGCCAAACCCGCCAGCGTTGTGGGCAAAGACATAAGCAACATAAGTTCCGGAGCTTCTATAATTTATAGTTACGCTGGTTGAGTTAACATTCCAAACGGCAGGTGCAGAGGCAACGGCGGCAGTTGAATTTAAAAGTAAATAATCGTTGGCAGTGTTTGAAAAAGACCTATGCCATACAGCCCAATCATCTGTGTTTGAAACGCTTTTTACAAATACACAACCGGGCGTAGAACCAAGATTGTGGTTAAAAACAGCTACAGTTCCCGAAATAGTCGTAGTCACAACATCAAAAAAGTTTGGCTGCTTGCGGAATGTCCATGAGACATAAGTATTGGGGGATGTATTAAATCCCGCATCACCTGTTAAAGTGTAACCATTACTTGCAAAACCAAAATATGATGACCAACCTGTACCTTGCGCATTTGTATTATTTGTATTTAAAGCGTAATCAGAACCTCTAACTGTATCAATTAACTGATGAGGGCCCGTAGTATTTCTTTTTTTCTGCCAAACTAAACCACCTTTACCAGACAAGTTAATTCCATTTGTAATGGATTGACCGGTATCATTACCTGTGTAAAGGTATGTGCTAAACACATCCTCAATGTAGTTAGGCGTAAGCCCAGCCGTGGGCCAGATGCCTTGCTGTTGGTACTGCAACTGTTGGTCGCGTGTCCATACCCCGGACGCTGCACCGGTTTGGTAAGGCCCTGCTGGTGTAATTGGGGTCTTGGTGATTAGCCCACCGGGGTATTTTTCGCTCATGTTGGGTTCCTAATGATCGCCGTCGATGTCTCGCGGTCTATGGTCATCACGCCTTGGCAAACCACGTTCCAGTCTTCACTGTTGGCTTCCTTTTCGCTGCTTGACGGCACTTCAAGTATAAAGTGTTTGAACAAAAATTCCTTGCCATTTTCAAAGACGCGCCAGCAATGATCCATCGTCCCACGGCCTTCTTGACCACGGGACTTGTTGAACCTGATGGCGTACTTGTTCATATCACCTCTGCCGCTGGCATGGTCTGGGGCTGGTGGATCACCGTCAAGTTAAAGTGCACAAATTTGATCGGCAGTTCAGCGGCATGACGTGTAAACGAGTGCATCAGCCATGAGTTAGCGAAGATCATCATCCCCGGCTTGGGTGTGAAGTTAATCATTTTGCTGGCTGGGGTAGCCATGTTCATATCTTGCTCAGGCAGGTCGATCTGTACCTTGGCTGCACGGGGGTCATGGAACACCACGCGGGAGCAGTCTTCTGGGGTCTCAAGGAAGTAGAAGCCAACAATCTGGGAACCAAAGCCGTGAACGTGCGCGTCCATCGCCGAGTGTTTGTGGTGTTCCTGCGTCCACATTTCGGTGAACTGCACCGCCTTATCCTGCATGGCATAACCTTGCTCATTGAGGATGTTCCAAGCAGTAGCGCCAACAAACTCAGAAAACACTGCCATACGCGGGTCGCCAAAGTAATTGCCGGTCATGTACACAGGGTAGAGTTCGTTAAGCGTTTGTGTCTTGCGTGATTCCGCCAACGCCTCCTCGGATACTTGATTTACCGTTTCTAAGAAGTCAGGGCGCTCAATAATGTAAATTGGGCAAGGAAAGTGATGTGCGACTTGGAGCTGCGTATTGGCTACGACTTCTGCAACCGACTCAGCGGCTTTGCATACAATTTCGGTCATTGTGTTACCTCTACCCAAGATGATGTATAAAAATCTAGTCTATATGTTTTTCCATCATCAGGTTTTTGAGGCCTGTCAACCCAGCCGTTATTAGCACCACTCCACATTACTTCCCTATCTGTTGGGCGGGGAATTGGCGGTTCATATTGCAGGGTTTCTTCATTAAAAACCCAAGCAGAAAAATTATCACGTTGAGGAAGCAAATTCCATCCTGCTTTAGCAGCATTAATTTTTGCTTGTTTTACTACTGCTTTTTCTTCATCAGTCATTGGCACAACATGAAAAACATCCGTCCATACGTCATTTACTTTTTCATAAGTAACGTCAGGATAGTCAAATTTTTCATATTCACCTAATGTAGGGCGCTCAACGCGAACAAAAGTTTCCCAATGGTCAGGCACTGCACCAAACGCTTCTATAAGATTGTCTTCAAAAGCTGGGTGATTAACGGGTTGACCGTTTTCAATTTGGATATACAAGTTCATGGTGACCCCACACAAGTAGATGGAAATGAGCGTGTATTTCCGGGCCATATGATACGGACAGCCCCGCCACCACCATTACCGCCAAGTCTTTTAATAGCGCCACATCCTGCGCCAACATAAATGTACTGCCCCGAACCTCCGGCGCCACCACCATATGCACCGCCAGACCCTGATGGGCCGCCGCAGGCAGTATTTGAACCCCTAGTGCCGTCGCCGCCACTTGAGCCACCGGTACCAGCTTCACCGCTACCACCTGCGCTTGCTGCACCGTTAGAGCCTTGACCAAAGATACCTACACCGCCACCGCCACCGCCACCCGGAGATGTTGTACCACCATAAACCCAATCACCTCCGCCGCCTCCACCTCCAGCACCGGCAGTTGGATTAACACACCCAGTTCTTATGCCTCCATTACCGCCAGACCCAGAATATCCAGCGGCTCCGCCACCGCCACCACCTTTTGATCCGCAATTAGTACTACCACCAGTACCACCAGTACCACCGCCAGTTCCGTTGTATGAACCGCCTTGGCGATTGCATGGGGTATATGCACGTTTGCCACCACCACCAAAAACTACGGAGTTGCAAACAAAATAAGAGTCATTTCCTTTTGTTTCTGGCGTTGTGTTGTAAACAAAATAAGTGCAGCATCCAAAATATACCCCACCAGTTCCACCCCTACCAACGACAACGGTGTATGAATTTCCGGGCACAACGGTGTAATTATTTCTGTAGCCTAAACCACCGCCGCCGGTTCCGCAACCATAAACACCGCCACCTGCCCCACCACCCACCGCAACAACAGAAACTGAAGTAACTCCACTAGGAGCTACCCATGAATAAGTTCCAGATGTTGTATAAGATCGTGAACCTGCGTTTGATGCTGTTATTGAATTGCTGGCTGCACTTGCTGCGCCATATCCTGTTGCATTTGTTGCTTGGGCTTTAAATGTGTAAGAGGTTGCATTAGTTAAACCTGTTACCGTCAAAGGAGAAGAAGCTCCAGTTGCAGTAAAACATCCGGGCGTTGATGTAACTTTATATCCAGTAATACTGCTGGGATAGCCTGTACATGAAGGCGCAGTAAATGTTACTGCCGCGCATAAAGATGACCCCGCAGTTGCTGTACCAATCGTAGGCGCACCCGGAGTGGTAGGCCATACATTTGCACCCTTTGCTTGCATTTGCTGGGTTTTTGTCCAAATCCCATAAGAAGTTGATGTGGCTGGCGCAGTAGCCGAGATGACCCCGCCTTTGTAGCGCAATGACATGGCTAACCCCTTAGCTAATGACTTCGTAAGAAACGCTATACGTGATGCCGCTGGCTGTACCGCTGGTAATGGAAATGCAAGTGCCCTCCATCAAGTAGACGGGGGTTGTTTTGTCCACTACGATCAGCGAGGCGTTAGCCGGTACGGACACTGTACTGACAATCGGGTAAGCCGTACCGCCGCTGGGAGCAGAACCTTGAGCTACCGCGCCATTGGTGTAGACAGATACCGTTGTATTGACTGCACTGGAGCCGTTGACGTTAGCGGCAACGATTTGGTTGATCTTATAGACCTGACCACTGGAAGCAGCGTTGGTCACCAAAACAACCGCAGTCGTGCCGCCGGGAGTATAGTAAGTTGTAGTGCCGGAAGCTGTTGTCGCGGCTAATAGGTTTGGGTTTGCCATGGTCGCCCCTTAGATGGAGAAGATAAAGTTAATCATAGTTGCCTTGGCTTGGGATAAACCAGAAGCAGGGAGAGCTTGAAATGTCGGTGCTGCGCCTGAATTAGCAGTCAAAACATAACCTGCCGTTCCTGCTGCGGTGGTAGCCAGTGCGCCTGTTGTTGAGGCATAGGTTACGCCATACTGTGTAAACGCGCTACTTTGACCTGTACCGCCGTAGTTATAAGCAAGTGGGGAAGTGGTTGTAACCGTTGTAAACG